>MPMC02128446.1_pt1 | contig 28929 bp, 29 predicted proteins | sample 1617281 | NCBI WGS metagenome assembly MPMC02 (sample SAMN05944809, study PRJNA350692) | marine metagenome | biome: marine; feature: ODZ; material: water; isolation source: 100 m water sample filtered on 30 um supor filter | place: Pacific Ocean | collected 2012-04-09 | depth 100m m | reverse complement strand
TAGTTCTGCTGTCCGAGGTATGTCATTTAACATCATCTTTCTAGATGAATTTGCATTCGTTCCAAATCATATTGCAGAACAGTTTTTCTCGTCTGTATATCCTACGATTTCTTCTGGTAAATCTACTAAAGTTATTATCATCTCTACTCCTAACGGGATGAATATGTTCTACAAGTTATGGCATGACGCCGAACTTGGTAGAAATGAATATACTACAACTGAAGTTCACTGGTCACAGGTTCCTGGTAGGGATGCTGCATGGAAAGAACAAACGATTTCCAACACATCTCAACGTCAGTTTACTCAAGAATTTGAGTGTGAGTTTCTTGGATCTGTTGATACTTTGATTGCACCATCAAAACTTAAAATGATGGTCTATGAAGAAGCAATTGAGTCTAGTAATGGACTTGAAATCTACGAACCTGCGAAAAAAGATCACACATATATTATGACAGTTGACGTTTCTAGAGGCGTCAGTAATGATTATTCTGCATTTGCATTGATTGATATTACATCTATACCTTATAAGCTAGTAGGAAAATATAAAAATAATACTATCAAACCTTTAATCTTCCCCAATATTATAAATCAAGTTGCTAAAAATTACAACCATGCTTATGTAATGGTTGAGGTAAATGATATTGGTGGACAAGTTGCAGACATTATGCAGTTTGATTTAGAATATGATAATCTTTTGATGTGTGCAATGCGTGGACGTGCTGGTCAATTAGTCGGACAAGGTTTTTCTCATAAATCGCAGTTGGGTGTGAAGATGACATCCACAGTTAAGAAAACTGGTTGTTCTAATTTGAAAGCACTTATCGAAGATGATAAATTAATTGTAAGTGACTACGATGTAATTGCTGAACTAACCACATTCATTCAAAAGAAACAATCTTTTGAAGCAGAAGAAGGATGTAATGATGACCTTGCAATGTGTCTGGTTATCTTTGCATGGTTGTGTACATCCGATTACTTTAAAGAACTAACATCTGATGACATCAGAAAGAGAATTTTTGAAGATCAAAGAGAATCAATTGAAGAAGACATGGCACCGTTTGGATTTATTAACGATGGATTTGAAGAGAGTACTTTTGTGGATACAGCTGGTGACGTATGGAAGGTCGATGAATACGGAGATCGATCTTTCATGTGGGAATACAAATGAAAATAGATGATGAGTTTAATTTAGAACACCTTTTGTTTAAACAAAGGAAGTGTAGAACTTGTGGTGACACCAAAGACTTACTAACAGATTATTATTTGATAAGAAGAGATAGAGGTAAATACCCTTCATCATATTCTTATGAGTGTAAGCAATGTACAAAGAAAAGAGTAACTGAATCTAGAAAAAGGATGAAAGATAAACCAGACCTACCATATGATCCTGTCCCTAGATTCGGACCAGACATTTATCCAGACTGGTAGGGTGTTCATGTATTGTTTCCCCCTTGAAAAACCCATAAACAATAAATAGTTTGGAGAATAAATCTCATAGAGGATATACACATGGCGTTTGCTTCACCAGGAGTACAAATTAAGGAGGTTGATCTAACAGCCACTGTTAACGTCTCGGACCAAAACATCGGTGTTGTCTCTATCGCTTCTGCGAAGGGACCAACTGACGAAGTAACCTACGTCTCCAGCGAAAGAGAGCTGGTAGACATTTTCGGGGAACCTTCAGAATATAATTATGAGTCTTGGTTTGCTGCTGCTACTATTATTCAGTATGGCGGTGTTGCTGCTGTCATTAGACCTGCTGGTGGAGAACCAGGAGCCTCTAATGATTTGTCGCTGAGAACGGCTAACGTGGAGGTTGATGGAACAACTTCAACTTCACTCCTAATTAACAATCAATCTGATTATGAAGAGAACTACAGTGGTTCCACCAGTGCTTTTGTATTTGCTGGTAGATACGGCGGTACGTTCCACAATGGAATCACAGTTACAATGGTTGACGTTGGTGCTCACCAGCGAGTAACTGTTACACCTGCTGCAGGGCAACTTCTAACTGTAGACACCGTTGGTGCTGCAGATGCAAGTAGGACTGCTGGTACATATTCACTCAGTACATCTGACTATACCGCGGCCGGTGCCGGCTCTGGTGCTACTTTCTCTGTAGTTGTTGATGGTTCTGGTGATGCTACAATCACTATTACAAGTAGTGGTGCTGGATATGCAGTTGATGATACAATCACTGTTGCCGATACCCAACTTGGCGGTGGCGGTGGTGCTGCTCTAACATTTGATGTTGCAACAATTGGTGCTAGTGCGGTTTCCGTTGCTGGTTCCTACACTAAGTGGGCGAGTGGTTCTAATACTTACGAAGGCACTATTTACAGTAACGACGGTTCTGACTCTTATGACGTAACCCTCTGGGATTCGACTAAGAGACTTGTAGTTGGTTCTGTAATGCAAGACAACACCAGTACTACTATTGCCACGGTCACTGCAATCGAAAGTAATGATCTTTATGGTGCTAAAGAGTATGCAACTGGTAAGAAGTGGGTATCGATTGCTCCACAACCAGGAACTTCCCCATTCGTAAAAGCTCGTGGTGGTAAGTTCGACGAATTCCATATTGTCCTAGTTGACACTGATGGTAATGTAACTGGTAATCCAGGTACATTGATCGAATCTTTCAATTATGTATCCAAAGCAAGTGATGCTAAGAGTACAGAAGGTGATTCCAAGTTCTGGAAGAAAGTTATTGAATTAAGTTCTGGATTCATCTACGGTGGTGATAGAATTCTAACTCAGGCTTCTGATTTAATTCAACCTGAAAATAGTTCTGGTGTTGCATCTAATGGTGCAATTGGTAATACTTCTGCTACCACAGTGTTCCCACTCTTGAACAAGGTAGTTTTAAGAAAACTTGCAAGTGGTGCTGACTTCGACTTTGTTGGTTCTGCAGGTTCCATTCAAAGTCAAGTTGAATCATCTTATGATCTGGTTCTCGATCCAGAAGAGTTTGCTGATATCGACTTCCTGATTCCAGGTAAGGTCACTGCCTCTGGCGCTGCAAAACTAATCAGTGTTGCAGAATCCAGAAGAGATTGTATTGCAGTTGTTTCTCCACAGAGATCTGACGTAATCAACTCCAACACTTCTACTAAGAAGACTGACTCAGTTATTGATTTCTTCAATACACTACAGTCCACTTCTTATGCTATTTTCGATAGTGGTTATAAGTACGTTTACGACAAGTACAACGATACTTACCGTTATCTTCCTTGTGCCGCTGACGTTGCAGGTCTCTGCATCAGTACCACAATCAATTCAGAAACATGGTTCTCCCCTGCTGGTTACAATAGAGGAAACCTGAGAAATGCAACCAAACTTGCATATTCTCCAAAACAGTCTGAGAGAGATAGACTCTACACTGCAAGAATCAACCCAGTTGTTTCTTTCCCAGGTCAGGGTATCGTCCTCTTCGGTGATAAGACTGCACTATCTTCTCCATCTGCATTCGATAGAATTAACGTTCGTCGTCTGTTCATTGAACTAGAGAAGAACATCGCTAGATTCTCCAAATTCCAACTATTTGAGATCAACGATGAAATTACACGCGCTGGATTTAAAGGTGCTTGTGATCCATATCTGAGAAATGTCCAGGGAAGAAGAGGTATCTACGACTTCTTAGTTGTATGTGATGATACGAATAACACTCCCGATGTCGTTGACCGTAACGAGTTCCAAGCAGAGATTTATATCAAACCTGCTAGAACGATTAACTTTATTACGATCACCTTCGTTGCCACTAGAACGGGTGTTTCTTTTAATGAATTAATTGGTTGATTTTAAAAATAACACACGGAGCTAAAAGAAAATGGCAAAAGGCATTTCAGAATTTAAGTCAAAACTCACAAGAGGGGGCGCCCGCCCCAATCTATTCTTGGTGAGACTCAACTTCCCTAACCTCGCTGGGGTTGTTGATATCGGTTCGGACTCTTCCAAAGCTGCTACCGAAACTTCCGAGTTTCTGGTTAAAACTGCACAAATCCCTGCATCTAGTGTTGGGGTAATTGAAGTTCCTTACAGAGGTAGAATGCTCAAGGTTGCTGGAGACAGAACCTTTGAGCCATGGTCGGTAACTGTTGTTAACGACGGTGACTACAACATCCGTAAGGCATTTGAGAAGTGGTCGCGTGGTATTAATGCTCACACCGAAAACGTTGCCCAGTTGGGTTACGGTGCTAATGGTGGTGAGACATATTGTAGAGACATGACGGTTTATCAGTTAAGCCGTGACGGTATGAAACCATCCAAAACTCCTACGAACATTGAGTCGCCAGGTGTTGACGGAATGGAAGTTATTCGTGCCTATCGTTTCTATGATTCATGGCCTTCCGCGATTTCTGCAATCGATCTTTCCTACGAATCGAACGATCAGATTGAAGAGTTTACAGTTGAATTCCAATTCAACTACTTTGAAGTTACAAAGAACTCTTTACAGAACTGATAAATAGTATTGATTAGAAATACTATTACAAGATGACTCAGCTATTTGGATTTTCTATTGAGGCTAGAAAAAAGCAGGGAAAATTATATTCTCCTGCTCCTCCAGATAGTGATGACGGCACCTCAGCAGTAGCTGCAGGTGCCTATTTTGGTCAGTATCTAGACCTCGATGGCGTAGGAAAGCATAATAACGATTTTGAATTCGTTCGTAAATATAGGGAGATTGCGCTACATCCCGAAACTGATTCCGCGATTGATGATATTATCAACGAATCTATTAGTAGCGATTTAGATTACGCACCTGTAGAGATTGAACTATCAAATCTCGCAGCAAGCGACAAGATTAAAAAATCGATTAGAGAAGAATTTAAACATATTGTTCGTCTACTAGATTTCGATAAGAGAGCACACCAAATCTTCCGCCGTTGGTATATTGACGGTAGAATTTTTTATCATAAACTCATTGACTTTGATAAACCAGAAGAAGGTATCAAAGAACTGAGATATATTGATGCACTTAAAATTAAAAGAGTAAGAGAAGTTAAAAAAGACAGACTGAGAGGAACCGAACTTGAAGCTGGTCTAAAACTTGATTACGGAGAAACTGTAGATTACTATGTTTACTTCCCAAAAGGATACAAAGGTAGTGATAACCAAGGAATCAAAATTGCCGCTGATGCAATTTCTTATGTTCCTTCTGGTGTTATGGACCATAACAGAAATATGGTTCTTTCGTATCTTCACAAAGCAATTAAAGCGTGTAACCAACTGAGAATGATTGAAGATTCTCTGGTGATTTATAGAATCTCCAGAGCACCTGAAAGAAGAATCTTCTACATTGATGTTGGTAACTTGCCTAAGATGAAAGCGGAACAATACCTCCGTGAAGTCATGGGTCGTTATCGTAACAAACAAGTCTATGATTCTTCTACTGGTGAGATGAGAGATGATCGCAAGCATATGAGTATGCTTGAAGACTTCTGGTTGCCTCGTAGAGAAGGTGGTCGTGGTACAGAAATTACCACTCTTCCAGGTGGACAAAATCTAGGTGAACTAGAAGACGTTAAGTATTTTCAGAAGAAACTCTATAAGTCTTTGAATATTCCTCTCTCAAGATTGGAACAGGAATCTTCATTCACAATTGGTCGTTCTAATGAGATCACCCGTGACGAACTTAAGTTTGCAAAATTTGTTGGTCGTCTCCGTAAGCGTTTTTCAGAACTCTTTCATGATATCCTGAAAACGCAGCTTATCCTTAAGGGTATTGTCACTCCAGAAGATTGGGATGAACTGAAAGAAGATATCCAGTACGATTTCATCTTCGACAATCACTTCACTGAACTGAAGGAAATGGAGATGTTGACTGAACGCATTAATGCAGTCAACCTCTGTGAACCATTCCTCGGTAAGTACTACTCCGTAGATTATGTCCGCAGACAAATTCTAAAACAAACTGAGGATGAGATCGAAGAGATCGATGCCCAGATTACAAAAGAAAAAGAAATGGGTATCATTCAAGACCCAATGGCAGCAATGGATCAAATGGGAGGTGCTGCTCCTGAAGAGGGTGGTGAAGCTCCACCTGAAGGTGGCGGAGGTGGGGATTTAGATTCATCATTCTCCTCTATGATCTCCCCTGACGACTACGGTAAGGGGAATATTTGATAAATAATATTTGTAATACATAATATTTGGTATGGAAACTGAAGTTGATCAACCCGTGGGTAATGTAATTGACGATATCCTTAATAAGGATCACGTTAATGCAAATGAAAAAATTTATAATGCGCTATACGGGAAGAGCTCTGAATACATCACCGCGAGAAAAGCTCAGATTGCTAAAACCATGTTCAATGGTCCTGATCAAGAGCAGCCCGATGTGGATGCTTACGATGAAGTAGAACCCATTGTTCAAGTTGATGATACTGAAGCTACTGCTGAAGAACAACCAGAAGAACAACCATGAAGCTCATTGCAGAAGAAATTATCGATGTTTCATTCTTAACGGAAGATAACAACGGTAAGAAAAATCATTTCATTGAGGGTATCTTTCTCCAAGCGGAATTAAAAAATCGCAATGGGAGAATGTATCCCATTTCGACTCTGCAAAGAGAAGTTGCTAACTATAACGAAAGTTATGTTACTAAAGGTCGCGCTCTTGGTGAACTAGGTCATCCCGATGGACCTTCAATTAACCTAGATAGGGTATCCCATAAAATTGTTTCACTGGAACAAAAGGGTAATAATTTCATCGGTAAAGCTAAACTCTTAGAAACCCCAATGGGGAGAATTGCCAAAAATCTTCTTGAAGAAGGTGTAAAACTTGGTGTTTCATCTAGAGGTCTTGGTTCTATTGAAAGAAGGGGTGACACGAATATCGTCAAAGACGATTTCATGTTGTCCACTGCTGCGGACATTGTTGCCGACCCTTCTGCCCCCGATGCTTTCGTTGAAGGCATTATGGAAGGTAGCGAGTGGATTTGGAATAACGGTCTCTGGAAAGAGTCTGATATTGCCGCTGTTAAAGAGTCCATTGATAACTCATCGATGAACGAACTTACGGGAAAGAAACTCAAAGCATTTGAGAATTTACTCCGTAACTTCCAAGTCTGATAAATATTATAAGAAAATACTATACTTTCCAAGAGGATTTTCCAATGTCCGTTAAAAAAGAGATCGAAACTCTAGAAGAGCAGAATCCAGTTACCGCAAATGCGAACGCTGGAGATAAAGCTCCTAAAAAACTAGAAGGCGAGACTCCAGGTAACTCAACTTCCCCCGTGAATTTGGGTGGTCCTGTCGTCAAACCCCATGACACCGCCTCCATCGGCAAAAAAGCTGCCGCTGCTCAGGCTCATGAGGGTGATAAGTCCCTCAAAACCAAACCTTCCGCCGCTTCCGCAAAAATGGAAGAGACCGAAGTAGAAGAAGAAGTCGTCGCTGAGAAGACTGAAATCGAAGTTGATGTTAAGGCTGATGTTGAAGCCCTGCTCAACGGCGAAGAGTTTTCCGAAGACTTCAAATTTAAGGCTGCCACAATCTTTGAAGCTGCCGTTAAGGCCAAAGTTGTTGAGCAAGTTGAAAAGTTTGAGGGTATCTACGATGAGAAACTTGCAGCTGAAACTGCAACTCTTAAAGAGTCCATGGAGGCTCGCGTTGATGCCCATCTAGATTATGTTTCCGAACAGTGGGTCAAAGAGAACCAACTCGCCATTGATTCGGGTCTTCGCAATGAAATCACTGAAGAGTTCATCACTCGTTTGAAGAACGTCTTCATTGAAAGCTATATTGAAATTCCAGATGATAAATATGATGTGCTCGAAGGTATGACCTCTGAGCTTGATGAAATGGAAACGAAACTCAATGAACAAATCGAGACTAACGTTGAGCTAAATCAGAAACTCGGAACCTATATTAAAAATGGAATCGTAAGTGAAGTATCCGAGGGTCTTGCTCATACACAGAAAGAAAAGTTCGCCTCCTTGACTGAAGGTGTTGAGTTTGATAGTGAAGAATCTTTCCGTGAAAAAGTTGGGACAATTAAGGAAAATTATTTCCCTAAGTCTCAGATCACACACAATGAAGATCTGGTAGAAGAAAAACAAGAAGATCTTGTCGAAGGACCAATGGCAGCCTACAAGGCAGCGATTGATCGTTGGAAATGATCTCCGCATAAATAATTACGGATTCCTAACTTAACAAAAAAAATCAAGGAGTACTAACAAATGTACAATTCGGAAAAACTTCAGGAGAAGTGGACTCCAATTTTGGAGCACAACGGCCTGGAAAATATCAAAGATAATCACAGAAAAGCTGTTACAGCTATTCTTCTAGAGAACCAAGAGAAGTTCTTGCGTGAAGAGCGTTCGATCCTGTATGAGGATCCAACCAACTCTGCAGGTACTGGTGGTTTCTCTGGCGGTGCTACCGCTGCTGGTCCTGTTGCTGGTTTCGACCCTGTTCTGATCAGCCTGATCCGTCGTTCCATGCCTAAGTTGATGGCATATGACATTGCTGGTGTTCAGCCAATGTCCGGTCCTACTGGTCTGATCTTCGCAATGCGTGCCCACCGTGGTGCTGACCGCGATGGTAACGGTGCGACCCCTAACGTATTCACAAACGAAGCATTCTTCAACGAGACTCCATCTGGTTTCGCTACTGGTGGTGGTGCTTACAGTGCTGCAACTGGTGAGAACGCAACTAACCCTTCTGTTCTTAACGCCTCTTCACCTGGTGACTATGCTAAAGTCGGCGGCATGACCACTGGATCCTCTGAGGATCTTGGTGACGGTGCTGCTTTCCGCGAGATGTCATTCTCGATTGAGAAAGTCACCGTTGAAGCAAAAGCTCGCGCTCTGAAAGCTGAGTACAGTCTTGAACTTGCTCAGGACCTGAAAGCAATTCATGGTCTTGATGCTGAGACTGAACTCGCCAACATCCTCTCGACTGAGGTTCTTGCTGAGATCAACCGTGAAGTCGTTCGTACCATCTACACCGTTGCTAAGCCTGGTGCTCAGAACAACGTTGCTAACGCTGGTTCATTCGACCTTGACGTTGACTCAAATGGTCGTTGGTCTGTTGAGAAGTTCAAAGGACTTATCTACCAGATTGAAAGAGATGCTAACGCGATTGGTCAACAGACTCGTCGTGGGAAGGGTAACTTCATCGTCTGCTCTGCTGACGTTGCAAGTGCTCTGAACATGGCAGGTGTTCTCGATTACGCCCCTGCACTCTCCACTTCTGGTTCTCCTGACGATACCGAGTCCACCCTTGCTGGTGTTCTTAACGGTCGTATCAAGGTCTATGTTGACCCATATTCTGCTAACATTGCAGATGACCACTACTACGTCATGGGTTATAAGGGTTCTTCTGCATATGATGCAGGTATCTTCTACTGCCCATACGTTCCTCTCCAGATGGTTCGTTCCATCGGTCAGGACACCTTCCAACCAAAAATTGGATTCAAGACTCGTTACGGTATGGTTGCTAACCCATTCGCTGGTGGTACAACTCAGCGTTCCGGCGCACTCACCGCTAACGATAACGTCTACTATCGTCGCACCAGAGTTCTTAACCTGATGTGATCTAATCTCACAAGATTATACTGGAGGGTCTACGGACCCTCTTTTTTTATGTCTAAATAGTTAGAAAAACTACCCATGGCTGCAAATTTTATTGACAACCCAAACTGTCCACAGAATTTTCTGTCTGGTGTTGGATTTCAATTTCAGTTAACAAAGTATCCACTAGTAGCTTTTTACTGTCAATCTGCTAATGTTCCGAGTTTAAATTTAGCAAATGCAGTTCAAGCAACTAGGATGAATTACATCCCACATCCAGGGGATGAGATCAACTTTGGTGATTTGCAGTTAAGATTTTTGGTGGATGAGAAGTTAAAAAATTATGGTGCGATTCACAATTGGATTCGTGGATTAGGTCATCCAGAGTCAGGTAATGATTATAACGAATATTTAATTGGAGAAGACTACGACGAGAAGACTTATTCTGATGGTACTCTGTTCATTCTTGATTCTAACTTCAGAAGAAAATTTGCTGTAAAATTTAAAGATCTATTTCCAGTAACTCTTAGTGATTTAACATTTGATTCTACATACACAGATACGGAATATTTTGCTGCTGATGCAACTTTTAAGTACACCATTTACGAAATTGTAGATCTAGAAACATCAACTAAACTATCAACAGTTACAGCACCATCAGTCAATATTACTGCTGCTAATGATGCACCAGTATTGAATGAATCTTTGGTTCTGAATTATGACTCGACTAACGCCAGATTCCTCGTAATTGATAATAATATTGGTGTTGTAAATCCAGATAATGGTACTATTACTATTGATTATGCAGATCTAAAAACAAGAGCTGTTGCTACTGGATCTCAGAATAGTATTACATTTACAATTACCGCGACTGGATTTAATGGTGCTTCTATAACCGATTCTGTTGCAATTACTTTACCAGGTGAATCGGTATCCACCAGTATTAATAGAGTGTGTATTGCAATTATTGATGAATCTGACTCACAAGATTTTGCTGTAATGGCGGGAAGATGGGCAAACTTTAGAGCTAACTTTCCTAATAGAACATTTTATTTACTTCGACCACATCAGGGATCAAGTGATGATTCCATTACTAGACTAAGAGTTCCTGCAGCATTCTTGGAAGAAACCGATCCAAACACTATAAACATCTGATAAATACTAATAAACGTGTGAGTTCATGTCCTTTTACAACACACCTGTTCCTGTAGGAAATCATACTATAAGTACATTTTTTCCTTCGTATGCCCCTGTACAGGGAAACATTGGAACGAATCCAGCTGGCTGGACTTTTAGTACTGGGTATGTAGCACCTTTTAGAAGTTTTGATCAGCAAGTTGTTAATGCAAGTTGGATCTTGGGACCATACTGCAGAAAACTTGATGGTACTTCTGGAAGAGTTGTTATTGATCAAGCATCTGGAGGTATTGGTTTCGTACAACAATGTTGGTATGATTATCCAAGATCAGCACTAGAACCTTATGAAGAAAATAGTGAGTGGTGGGCAAAATGCGGAAAGGTAAGAATTACAGCTAAAGACCAGATGGTTGCTAGTAATCCAAATATTACTATTGAAGTTGCTATTAGTAATTATCAGGATGGTTCAATTAATTTGTTTGAACCACCAACATATGTGGGATTATTTTTCTTCAGGTGGATCAAATTAATTGATCATGCAATCAGAGGTGGAACATGCGGAACTGGTACTGATAGTCCAGAAAATCCAGATCCTGGTTTCCCAAGTAGTACCACAATGGGTAAAAAATCACCAGGAATTTGGTCTGATGTTGGTTCTTTAATTGGTGGTGCTCTGGGTGGGTTGAAGGCTGCTTTAGGCGGTGGTTCTAATGGTCCTGTGGGAACTTTAATTGGTGATGTAACAAATGGTGCTAATAGTGGTCCAGGGGGTCCTGGTGGTGAATTGTCATCACCAAATTTAAACAACACTCTACTTGGTTGGTTGGGAGATTCCGCAACTGCATTGGGTGATGTTGTTACCAATCTCAGCAACTACACATTAAGTTTAGCAGAAGAAAATCAAACAAAAAAAGACGAAACAGCAATTGCTGTTGCTGGTATTCTTGGAGCTGTTCCAGCAGCTGCAGATTTGTTTATTAATGGTTGGTTTGTACCCAACTTTAATTTTATAAACAATCCAAATGCAAATGGTTCTGCTGCAAATCCACATCAGTGGAGACCATCTAATGCAGACCAAACAAGATATGCGAGTTATCTTGCTTCAACTTTGGGACAAACTGATAATGAATATGTAAATGGTGTCCCAAAAACTACACCAACCAATCCAGACACAAGTCAACCTGATTGGAGTTGGTTCTTGACGATGTTAAATCGTGGCGACACTACTGCTCCTACTGTGGATACAACAACAAATGAAATTATAATTAAAGAAAATTATGGTTTTGGTAGGGGTGGTTCTATTGCATCTACTAACACTTTCTTAGATAGTGTAGAGGCTTCGTTTGATAAACAAACTGCAGACTCTCTGGGTGTTCTTCTTGATATGTCTCCTGCTAATTCAGTTTTTATAGCAACAGTTATACCAATTGTTGCTTTGGAAATTGTTGCTCAATCAATTAAAATTAACAAAGGAGAAAGTCTTGGAGCAACTAATTTAGATGCTTATCAAGACACCAAATTTGAATTAAGGATTTCTGCTGCAAATTTAAAAGAAGGAAATCCCGCTCTATATAATAGCCTCACCACGACGGGTGATGGAAACGGAAATACTCTTACCCTAGTACCATGACACTAACTACAAACAATGTACTCGGTTTTAAAGAGTACCTAAAAAATAATAAATCAGCATTCAAAGATAATGTCGTTCTAGCGTATATGAATGATATTTTGCCAGTTTTGGGTGGAACATTTCCAACTGGAACTGATGCACTAACACCAATTAAGATTATTCTTTTTGGTTATAATGAAACAGTTGATGTTGCAAATAAATTACTTGTCGGCGACTATGTTTACCTTCCAGGGACTAGTAATGATAAGGTAAGACTACAAAATGGTAATGCTTTTACAGATTTTAATTTTGATACCAATGGTGATGTAACTGGTCAAAGTGTTGGTAGTTATTATGTGGTTGGTGGATATAGATTAGAACTCATTAGTATTGGTGGTGGATTGTATCAATCCACACATGCTCCTGGATATACAATGAGTCAGGACTCTACAAGTTTGAATGAAGGTGAGACCGTAACATTTACAGTTACTACAACAAACGTACAAGATGGAACTGTTGTTAATTTCAATACTACTGGTACTGTAGATGCTGCTGACTTTAACGACAATACTCTCTCGGGTAATGTTTCTATTAATAGTAATAGCGCGACTTTTACCAGAACTATCACAAACGATTTTACTGTTGGAGAAGGAGCTGAAAACTTTACAATTACATTATCTCAGAGTGGTAGTGTTGTTGCAACTAGTAATCAAATTGCAGTAGCAGATACATCCGCAGCAACTTATAGTGTTGCTGGTGCAACTGCGACAGTTGATGAAGATAGTTCTATTACGTTTACTACTACAACAACAGGTGTCCCTGATGGTACAAATCTTTACTATACACTAAATCCGTCTAGTGAATTCAATATTAATAGTGGTCAATTTACAATTAATAGTAACACTGGTACTGTAACTGTAACTGCACAACAAGATTTTAATGTGGAAAATGATGAGACAGTTACTTTTCAGGTAAGACTTGGTGGTACTGGTGGTACTATTGTTTCTTCTACTACAGTAACTGTATCAGATACACCATTTACAGTTACATGTACTGCAGCATCAACAAGCATAAATGAACCTCTTACTGGAACTGCTAATATTGTATTGAATGTAACTACTACCGGTGTTAATGATGGAACTGTCTTAACTGCTTCTCTTGCTGCTGGTAGTACCGTTACGACAGGATTGGGTCAAGATCTAGATAGTATTCCATCTGCAACTGTAAATAATAACGCTGCAACATTTACTATCCCAGTAAGAAGAGATGGTAGAACTGAAGGTGCGGAAACTGCAGCATTTAATATTACTGTTAATGGTCAGACTGTAGCATCATCTCCTACAGTTACTATTAATGACACATCTTATGCGGGCCTAAATCATACAGGGAAAACTTTTGGTCCCATTAACATTAATAGAGATGGTGGTATTGCTGCTAACGCAACAGATATCTATGCTCTATGCAATCTAGATCAACTTGCAGATGGTTCTGACGTTGCTTTGTTTGTTGATAACTCAGGAAGTATGACGACATCAACAATTCAAGCAGCATACGATGATTTAATTGCACAGTTAAATGCAAGAAACATGTCCGTTATCGTAGTTACGAATGAAAATGAGGACTGGATTTCAGATTTCGACACAGCGCTCTAAGACTTTATGATCACACTTGACGATATTAAATCCCAATGGGCTGAAGATTCAAAACTTGATAATGACTTACTCGATAACGAGTCAACAAAAATTCCACAATTACATAGCAAGTATTTAAATTACTTGTCTGATGTAAGACTAATTAAAATCCGAAAGGAACAAGAATACAAAACTCTAATCAGAGAAAAATTTGAATACTACACAGGTAAAGCTGATGATCTAGTATATCAAGAAAAACCTTTTGATCTAAAAGTTTTAAAGCAAGATGTTCCAATGTATATGGATGCAGATCCTGAGATACAGAACATTACAACCCGTATAAATTATTATGAAGAGATAATTTTTTTCTTAGAAAAAGTTATCCAACAACTGAACAATAGAACTTTTCAAATTAAGAATAGTATCGATTGGCAGAAATTTATGCAGGGTAGTGTCTAATGACAAAAGATGTCAAGATCCAGAAACGCAATGAAGTTTACTTGTCAGTTGATTGTGAACCACACATAAAATACGAACTATCAGAATATTTTAGTTTTGATGTACCAGGGGCAAAATTTATGCCTCAGTATAAGAAACGGATATGGGATGGTAAGATTAAACTATTCAGTCCTACAAATGGACAGATATATTGTGGTCTGTATGGATACTTGACAGACTGGTTAAACCACCGTGGATATACATTTGAAGATGTTCATAATGAATATTACGGATCGCCAAACGATAAGAACAAAACTATAACGCCAGGTGAAGTTTTTGATTATGTTAAAACTTTAAAAATCCCTTTCAATGTCAGGGATTATCAACTTACTGCAATTTACAAAGCGCTAAGATATAATCGAAAACTTCTTTTATCGCCAACTGCATCTGGTAAATCGCTTATGATTTACTGTATTGTAAGGTGGTTCTTTGATCAAGGGTCAAACATTCTCATTGTAGTTCCAACAACATCACTGGTTGAACAGTTAGTTGGTGACTTCAAAGACTATGGTTGGGATCCAGATCCACACTGTCATAAAATTTACGCTGGTAGAGATAAGAATAGTTCAAAGAGTGTCACTATTACTACTTGGCAGTCTATTTACAAAATGTCAAAGAAGTGGTTTGAGAAATTTGATTGTGTAATTGGTGACGAGGCACACCAGTTCAAAGCTAAATCTTTGACCCAAATTATGACCAAACTCCATAACTGTAAACACAGAATTGGTTTTACTGGAACGCTAGATGGTTCTAATGTAAATCAGTTAGTGTTAGAAGGACTTTTTGGAACAGTTGACAAAGTTATCAAAACTAATCAACTTATTGATAAAGGATACTTAGCAACATTAGAAATTAAAGTACTTCTACTTCAGCATCCACCAATATCTTTTGAAACATATAACGATGAATTGGAACACATTTGTTTATGTGACAAGAGAAATAAATTTATTAAAAATTTAGTACAAGATCTAGAAGGTAATACTCTAGTCTTGTTTAGTAGGGTTGCTACTCATGGTGAGCCACTTTTTGAATTAATAAATAGCAGTGTGCCCCTAGACCGTAAAGTATTTTTTATCTATGGCGGTGTAGACACTGAGGAACGAGAACAAGTTAGACTAATTACAGAATCGGAAAATAACGCCGTTATTGTTGCTTCCTACGGTACATTTAGTACAGGTATTAATATTAAAAACTTACATAATGTTGTTTTTGCAAGTCCTTCCAAATCAAGAGTTAGAAACCTTCAGTCAATCGGCCGAGTATTAAGGAAGGGAGACAGAAAAACAAACGCTGTCCTTTATGACATATCAGATGATTTTAGTGATGGAGAAAGAAAAAACTACACGCTCAATCATTTAGTCGAGAGGATTAAAATATATTCCCAAGAAAAATTTAACTATGAGATTATTCCAGTCAATTTTCGGAAAGAATAGAAATATGGATAGCCATCACAACCATCCAGAAGAACATTCAGAAGAAGTAACATCAATTGTAAAATTGATTAGTGGTGATGAGCTTATTGGCAAAGTAGTTATGAGTGAACAAGGATATTTAATTGATACTCCTTTTCAACTTAAGTCCCAGGTAATCAACACTCCCAATGGAGAAATGTTTAAAGTTGATTTAATTCCTTGGTTGAAATTTGCTAAAGAAGAATTATTTCTATTAGACGATTCAAAAGTGTTTGCTGTATGTGAAGCAGACGAACGAATTAAAAAATTATATAATATTACATTCAAAAAATATTATCTCGGCGCAGATAATGCCAACAAAGTGGAACTGTCCAATTATGAAGGTAAAATTGGTTCAGTTGAAAAAACTAGATCAACCCTAGAGAACTTATATAATAAAAGCTAAGTCGTCCCTTGAACCCTGGCAGAGTTATTATACAGAGATTTTCATAGTTTGTCAAGTGGCACTTGACTGATCAGGTTGGATGGGGTATAATGTATTTAAATCTAGATGAACCATGACGAAGAAGAAAGAACATTATGTAAACAACAAAGAGTTCCTAGAAGCACTTGTTATTTACAGAAAGAAAGTAAAGGAAGCAAGTACACAGGGTGAACCTCATCCTAAAGTTCCCGATTACATTGGTGAATGTTTTTTAAAGATTGCTACCCACCTCTCTTATCGTCCTAACTTTGTGAACTATATGTTCAAGGATGATATGATTTGTGATGGTATCGAGAATTGTCTTCAGTATATTGACAACTTCGATCCAGCAAAGTCTACTAATCCCTTTGCATATTTTACACAAATCATTTACTATGCTTTCCTACGCAGGATTCAGAAAGAAAAGAAACAGTTAGATATCAAAACCAAACTATTAGAGAAATCTGGATTTGATGAAGTATTCCATGCAGACAGCAGTGCTGTAGGATATAATATGTCTGATATGAATAGTATCAAAGAAACTCTTGAAATTCGTAATCGATGACAATTGCTCTGATTACAGATCAGCATCTTGACGGTAGAAAAAATTCACAAGTATTCTGGGAATACTTTATGAAGTTCTACGATAATGTGTTTTTCCCTACACTTGAGAAGTACAATATCAAAACTATTATTGATCTGGGTGACACATTCGACAATAGAAAAGGAATTGATTTTTGTGCTTGGTATCGTATCAAGACACAATACTATGAAGTTCTATCCAAGATGGGTATTCATGTCCACATGATTGTGGGTAACCATACTGCATACTATAAAAATACAAACAAAGTAAATACTCCATCACTGTTGTTAGATTCTTTCGACAACATTACAATCTACGATGAAGTTACTGATGTAGAGATCGATGGTGGTAAGTTTACTTTGTTGCCTTGGATCAATCAAGATAATGAAGATAAAGTTAAAGCACATTTAAATAATACAGATTCTGATATCGTCTGTGGTCATCTTGAGTTGAATGGATTTACAGCTCTTCTTGGTCACACCTTTAATGGTGGGTGGGATAAAGATATCTTTGCTAAATTTAAAAGAGTATATTCAGGACACTTTCATCACCAATCAACTAAGGGTAATGTAATGTACCTTGGCAATCCATATGAATTATTTTGGAATGATGTAAATGCTAAACGTGGGTTTCATTTGTTTGAACCATCGACATTGAATCTTAAGTTTTTCAGGAATCCTTACAAGATGTTCAAAAAAATCTTCTATAATGAAGATACTTGGGACTTCAAAAACTTTGATCCAGAAGAGTATAGAGATTGCTATGTCAAACTAATTGTAGAAAACAAAAAGGATATCATCTGGTTTGATCGTATTATAGAAAGACTTTATGATTCTGGTGTCCATGATCTAAAGATTATTGACGATAGTGTAATTGATGAAAACTCTGTGGAGAGCGTGGAACACGAAGACACGTTAACAACTCTGAACAGATATATAGAAGAAATGAATGAAGATCTTGATAAGAACGAATTGAAAGGTATTATCAAAACCATTTATACAGAAGCTTGCGAAATTAACTAATGTCTTATATCCTCACCCTATTAGGACAGGAAAATGAAGGAGCTTATTCTGTTACCGCTAAGGATGGTAGCAAAATTCTCCAGATTTTTGAGGAAAAAGACGACGCAGAAAGATTCATTGTTTTGTTGGATGCTATGGAACACCCACCAATGAGGGTCTATGAAATTGAAGAGCACCAGGCCATTGCGGCATGTGAAAATTTCGGTTATAATTATGCGATCATAACCACTGACGACTTTGTGATTCCCATCCAAGAAGAACATGATTTTATTTGAGAACATCAGTTACAAGAATTTTTTAGCTGCTGGGAACACACCCATAAAATTAAATCTCAATAGTAAGTCCACAACTCTAATTGTTGGACAGAACGGTGCTGGTAAAAGCACAATGATTGAAGCAATTGTATTTGCTTTATTCAACAAATCATTCCGTAAAGTCAACAAACAACAGTTACTGAATTCTATCAACGAAAAAGATTGTCTTGTAGAAGTTGACTTCTCTATCGGTAAGAAAAAATATAAAGTCATCCGTGGGATGAAACCAAATAAATTTGAGATCTGGATCAATGGTAAGATGCTTGATCAGGTTTCATCTGTGCATGACCAACAAAAATATCTAGAACAAAATATTCTTAAACTTAACTACAAGTCATTCACACAGATTGTGATTCTTGGTAGTGCATCGTTTGTTCCTTTCATGCAACTTCCAGCAGGAAGTCGTCGTGAGATTATTGAAGATCTACTTGACATTCGTATCTTCTCTACAATGAATGTCATCTTAAAAGATCGCCTTAAGGTTGCAAACGAAGAGATCAAAGAAAATGAAACTGCAATTAAGTTTTTGAAAGAGAAAGCAGAGATGCAACAAAACCATGTGCATCGTTTAGAAAAATCTGCCAGAAAAACTTTAGAACAGAAAGAACTTAAAATTGTAGAGATCGAAGATAAGAATAACAAATTAGAAAAACTAATTGATACTATTCAGGAGAATCTGGATAAGTTTACTGATGAATTACTTGACTCATCTAACATTCAAAATAATATCAAAAAACTAGAGAAACAGATTACAACTAATACTAATCTAATTACAAGACTAGAAAAAGAAAAAACATTTTTTGATTCTAATGATACATGCCCTAAGTGTACACAACCACTACCAAAACACTTGAAGGAACATCATATCAATGAGAGCGATAAAATTATCGAGAAGTCATCTGATTCTCTGAAACAATTCAAAGAACAGATTAAAAACCTGTCAAAAGATCTTCAAGTTATTGTTGATAATAACCAGTATGTTGCAACTTACAATTGGGAAACCAAAAGCAATCTTTCTGAAATCAAAAAGAACAATAGTGTGATTAAAGAAATTCAAGGCGAGATTGATGATATCAGAAATAATACAAATGATATTGATTGTGAAAAGAAAAAGTTAACTGAGATTGCCACTGAGGGCATAACAATTCACAAGAGAACAAGTTCACTCAAAAAAGATAAGTCTAACTATGATACGGTAACTTCTTTACTCAAAGATACTGGCATCAAGAGTCATATCATCAAAAAGTATTTACCTGTCATGAATCAGTTAATTAATAAATACTTGAAAGAACTTGACTTTTACGTCAATTTTACGTTAGACGAAGAATTCAACGAAAGTATTAAATCAAGACATAGAGATGATTTTTCTTATGCTTCATTCAGTGAAGGAGAGAAAATGAGGATTGACCTTGCTCTGATGTTTACGTGGAGGTCGATTGCAAAATTAAAAAACTCTGCAAATACAAACCTCTTGATTCTCGATGAAGTTTTTGATTCTTCACTAGACGTTGCTGGTACAGATGAATTCTTAAGAATTATCAGAGGTGGTCAACCAGATACTAATATATTTGTTATCTCTCATAAGAGTGAGGTACTTCATGATAAATTTGATCGTGTCTTAAAGTTTGAGAAAAAGAAAAACTTTAGTAAGGTTGAAGTCATATAAGTTTTACTTATCGATTGACCATTGACTTCAGTGGTGTTTAGCGGTATTATAGCTATATACCAAGAGAGGTCCAATGAACCAGGGAGTCAAAACCAATCTAGCAAAACTCCTTGCCACCGAAAACTTGGTGGTAGAGCACAAGAATGTTGAGACTGCATCTTTCGATGTTAGGAACAGAATTCTGACACTTCCTATCTGGAAAGTCAGTAATGAAGTCTATGATATGTTGGTAGGACATGAAGTTGGTCATGCTCTCTTCACTCCAGAAGAATGTTATGCACCAAACATTCCTACATCTTTTATCAACGTTGTTGAGGATGCTCGTATTGAACGCAAGATTAAAACCACATACCCTGGTATCACTAAGTCTTTCTCTATTGGTTATAAAGAACTAAACCAGAGAAATTTCTTTGATACCAAAGATAAGGATCTGATGAAAGAGTTTGAACTGATTGATCGTATCAATCTTTATTTCAAACTTGGTATTCATGACGTAAGTTTTGTTGTTCCTTTTACAGAAAAAGAAGAACCATACGTTGAACAAGTTCGCAATGCTACTACTTTCCAGGATGTTCTGGATGCGGCTAAGAGTATTCATGAATTCATGAAAGCAGGTCGGGAAACTAATACGCCAATGCCACAGATTCCCCCTTCTCCAGAAGGTAATCCTGGTCCTGTAGACACTATCGATTCAGATGAACAAGAGGAGTCCCAAAACGAAAGTTTTGAAACACCTGAAGAGAAAACTGAAGAAAGTAAAATTAAAGAAGATGTTCCAGTTAGCGGAACTTACGAAGAACAAAAAGAAGTAGAGAAGGAAGACTTTAGTGTAAAAACTCAAGAGTCATTTTCATCTCGTCAGAATGAACTTACTTCTAATGAGAAGTGGGAATATGTAACACCTCCTACTATTGATTGGGAGAACTACATTACATACAACGAAGAATTTGTTGACGACTTCACTGAGTATGAAACTGAACTTTATAAAAACCATCCAGATTTTGCACCAGCAATGTTTGATCGTTGGTTCAGAGAACTAAAAGAATTCAAAAAAGAAAGTACAAAAGCTGTATCTTTCCTGGTCAAAGAATTTGAGATGAAAAAAAGTGCCAAAGAGTACAATCGTTCTTTCATGTCAAAGACTGGTGTTCTGGATACAAACAAGATCTACTCTTACAAGTGGAATGAAGATCTCTTTAAAAAGAGTAATGTAATTCCTACAGGTAAGAATCATGGTCTTATCATGTTTATTGACTGGTCTGGTTCTATGGCTTCAAACATTGAATCAACTATCAAACAATTGATCAACCTTGTACAGTTTTGTGCTAAGGTAAATATTCCGTTTGAAGTTTATTCTTTTGTTGAAAACAGATCTGATCTTGACTACAAACGACCAGAAGGTTTGGATACTGAAATTTCTGTTGGTGCAGGTTTCAATCTAGTTCAAATGTTTACCTCTCAGAAAGGTTCTGCTAAACTAGAAGAACAGATCAAGAAATGCTGGTTGCTTGTTAATTTCATTTCTCGTAACTATTTTGCATATGGTCAAACAGAAGATCATATGCGAAAGTATGAGATGGGTAGTACTCCTCTAAATGAAACTATTTTTGCAGCAATCCACATCTATAAAAAGTTTCGTAAGAACAATGCTGCGGAAAAAGTAAACACAGTATTCCTCACAGACGGTGAATCCAATCAACTTTCATGTAATGTGAAACGCACCAATGATTTGACTGGTGAATCATATATGGTTCGTCGTCCTGTATCTCGTATGTACGATACGTTCCTTGCTTTCCGTGATCCTAAGACTGGATACCAACAACATAAACTTTGGGATCCTACAAAGTCTTATCGTGGTGGATGGGGTACTGCATCAATAGATCTAACTGGTAAGTTGCTCCAGTACTATCGTTGGATGACTAATTGTAATGTAATTGGTTACCGATTGTCCTCTGAAATGCCTGGTAGTATTCTTAAAGCAAGTAAACTTTCTTATGATGATTTCAGGAAACTGTGGAAAAAGCATAGTTATGTAATCGAAAAAAATCTTGGATACAGTGAACTATACGCTGTAAAAGTTAACCGTGATTTCCGTGGTGAAACTCAGGAGATGGATGCAAACTCCAACTCCACTCAGAGTAAACTGAGAAACGAGTTCAGGAAGCATGTTAAGGGTAAGAGCTTCAATAAGATAATCTTATCTAAATTCGTCGATCAAATCGCTTGACCGCTGCTAGCGGTTCTGTTATACTGTATGAGTAATCAGGAAAACCTAATGCCCGTTTCTACCGAAAAACTGATCGAGTACCTTACCAGTGAGTATGGTTCTGAAGTCACTCGCGCTAACCTCAGTAGTGCATCTGAATATCTGGGTATGTCCCTGTCCACCACAATCAATCGATTGTCTGATTATAAGTCTGGTCGTGGTGTGTGGAATTTGACTGTCCAGGAAGCCCGAGAACAGTTTGAAAAAACTGTCGCTCCTGTCGAAGTCAATTTGGTTCCAGAGAAAGATTATAATTATATTCCTTTCGGTAACTTTAATGATCTTAAGAAAATCATTAAGTCCCGTCTATTCTATCCTACCTTTATTACTGGTCTCTCAGGAAACGGTAAAACTGTCTCTGTAGAACAATCATGTGCTCAACTAAATAGAGAGTTGATCAGAGTTAATATTACTATTGAAACCGACGAGGATGATCTTATTGGTGGTTTCCGTCTTGTTAATGGTGAAACTGTTTGGCATAACGGACCTGTCGTTGAAGCTCTTGAGAGGGGAGCTGTACTTCTTCTAGATGAAGTTGATCTTGCATCTAATAAGATCTTGTGTCTGCAATCTATTCTTGAGGGTAAGGGTGTTTTCCTGAAGAAAATCGGGAAATTTGTTCAACCTTCCCTTGGGTTTAATGTTGTCGCGACTGCTAATACTAAGGGTAAGGGTTCTGAGGATGGTCGTTTTATTGGAACTAATATTCTCAATGAAGCATTCCTTGAACGATTTGCACTCACCTTTGAACAGGAATATCCTACTCCTACTATAGAATCTAAAATTCTTCAGAGTCTTGCTACTTCAATGTCACTTAATTGTGAGGAATTTGTATCCAACCTGACACGTTGGGCAGATATCATTCGCAAGACATTTGATGAAGGTGGTGTTGATGAAGTTATCTCCACACGCCGTTTGACTCATATTCTTCGTGCTTATTCCATCTTTGGAAATGAGATGAAGTCTATTACTGTCTGTCTGAATCGTTTTGATGAAGAAACCAAACAGTCATTCCTTGATCTTTATGATAAGATCATGACCCCTCTGGATGATGCAGATCAACAAAACCAGCTCCAGAAACAGCTGCTTCATGAATAGCATGTACCTTCTATTGACGAACCCGACCTTAACTGATATAATATATGGAGTTATCTTTAACTGAAAAAGAGTGGAAGATCATTATCTCTGCTCTTCTACTGGGTGGTGATACCGCCCTCTATCAAAAACTTAATACTGCTATCGACCTCAAAGAAAAGGGTCTACCATACAAAAAAATTCTCCGTGAAAAATACGGTTATGTCATCTAACACCTTTAAATATAATGAAGACAAACTCCTTCAAGAGCTACGTGATTACATTTCAAGAACTTATGGACAACACTACTCTGCTGGCAACGATGCCATCCAAACGTTAGATTTGATCGAAGCATGTGGTGACGCTGAAGCATTCTGCCGAAGCAACATCCTGAAGTATGCTTCGCGCTATGATAAAAAAGGAACTGCCCGTCGTGATCTTTTTAAGATTCTTCACTATGGGTTGTTATTGCTCCACTTCTCTGATAAAACTAACATTACTGAAACCTACCCTCAATGAACATTTCCACTGAAACTCTGAATGTTTTGAAAAACTTCTCCAGTATTAGTCCATCTTTGGTGGTCAAAACTGGTAGTATTCTTCGTACTATTTCACCTATGAAGAATATCTATGCGAAGTTCCAATCCCCTGAAGTCTTTGAAAAAGATTTTGCCCTATATGATTTGAATGAGTTTCTTGGTGGCCTTTCGCTATTCAAGGATCCTGAGTTTGCATTTAATGAAACTCATGTCAACATCAAGAGTGGTCGATCTGCATCGATGTACTTTTATTCTGATGCAAGTGTGATTACTGCTCCACCAGAGAAAGATATTCCACTTCCAACCGAAGATGTTACCTTCCAACTCTCTGATGAAGATCTAAATTCACTTCTCAAAGCCTCTTCTGTTTATCAACTTCCTGATCTGTCTCTGATCGGTAATGGTAGTGAAATGCAGTTGATTGTCCGAGACAAGTGTAACGATAGTTCCAACACTTACAATGTATCTGTTGGTGAAACTAGTTCTACTTTCTGTTTCAATTTCAAAGTTGAAAACCTCAAAATTCTGCCTGGAGTCTATGATGTAACTATCTCAAGTCCGAACCTGTCTATCTTCAGACACACTCGACTTGACCTTTGCTACTGGATTGCACTTGAACCTGACTCCACTTATGAATCGTAAAAATTTCCTTTGGGTTGAACAATACCGCCCTCAAAATGTTGATGACTGTATTCTTAATAATGATGTAAAAAATACTTTCAAGGAATTTATCGAACGAGGAGAAATCCCCAATCTCCTCCTCTGTGGTCCTGCTGGTATCGGAAAAACTACAATTGCTAAAGCACTCTGTAAGGAACTTGGGGTAGACTCTTATGTAATTAACGGATCCGATGAAGGAAGATTTCTAGACACAGTACGAAACCAAGCAAAGAACTTTGCTTCGACCGTTTCACTACAGGGAAATGGTAAACCAAAAGTCATCATTATTGATGAAGCTGATAACACAACCAACGATGTACAACTCCTCCTTCGGGCGAATATTGAGGCGTTTCATAACAACTGCCGATTCATATTTACCTGTAACTACAAAAACAAAATCATTGAACCGCTCCATTCGAGATGCGCCGTCTTTGACTTCTCTTTCAAAGGAAGAGAAAGAGCTTCTATTGCATCAAAATTCTTTACGAGAGTCACAAAAATCCTTCGTGAAGAACAAGTTGAGTTTGATCCCAAGGTTGTTGCGGAAGTTATCCAAAACTATTTCCCAGATTTCAGAAGAACGCTGAATGAGTTGCAGAGATATTCTGCATGTGGTAAAATTGACACTGGCATTCTGACTTCAATGTCAGAAGTAAACTTGACTGGACTTATTGACTCTCTGAAGGGTAAAGACTTTAGTGGTGTTCGTAAATGGGTTGTTGATAACCTAGACAATGATGTTTCGGTGGTAATTCGTAAAGTCTATGATGCACTTTACAATGCACTTGAACCGATGTCTGTTCCACAAGCTGTTCTGATTCTTGCTAAATATCAGTATCAGGCTGCATTTGCTGTAGATCAAGAGATCAATACTCTTTCTTGTTTTACTGAACTTATGTGTGATTGTAAATTTAAATGATTTTGAACCCAGAAGATACTCTATATGCATATGGTAAAATCCATGAAGCATATGATGGAGTACAACGTATTGATGATTATTTTCGCATGAAGAAGATGGAGAGGATCAATAAGATTCCTACTCCTCTTTTTGGTATGTCACTGGATGATGAACTCTTTCAAAACTTTGACATAGATCCGAATGATATGAATTTCAGGATCGTATCACCTGATCACGGAACCTTCAATACCCTTCTGGAAATGACCGCCTCATTCACCTATGAGGACGCGCCTGGTAAAGAGATGAAACTGATGATCCAGGAGACCACCACAGGCACTGTTGTGGGGTTCATCAAACTGGGTTCACCAATCATCAACTCCAGACCAAGGAACGAGTACCTTGGAGGGGTGCCTGACCTCACCATTTTCAACAAGCGCGCTATCATGGGATTCATCATTGTCCCTGTGCAACCGTTTGGATATAATTATCTTGGTGGTAAACTGCTGTCTCTAATTTGTGCGAGTCACGAAGTTAGAGAAATGCTAAATAAAAAGTACAACACAGAAATGTGTTTGTTTGAGACTACATCTTTGTATGGAAACATCAAAGGTACAAGTCAGTATGATGGTCTAAAACCATATGTCAAATATCTTGGCGATACCGACTCTAAGTTTCTTCTTACCTTACCAGATTCTATCTACCACGATCTACATAAATGGTTTATTGAAAAGAACGATGGTGAACAACTTATTCACAAAGGTGCTTCTAGTAGAAAACTAAAAGTACAAACAAAGATGATTTCAATCATCCGTAATTCTTTGAAGGAACATCATCCAGATAAGTTTGTTGAGTTTAAGCAGTTCATTGAAAGTCGTCAGGACGTTACTACAAAGAAAAGATTTTATATATCTGATTATGGTTATGAAAATGTTAGAGATGTGCTACTAGGTAAGACAGATAAATTGGTGGAGAACACGATAAATTTTGACAAATTTTATCTAGAAAATATGATAAAATGGTGGAAGAATAAAGCATCTAAAAGGTATGCCAAACTCAAGAGAGAAGGTAATCTTCGTACAGAACTTGAAGTATGGAATGCTAACACATTGAACACTATTGATATTATCAGATGAATTTAACTCCTTTCCTGACCGATGGCATTCAACATCAAAAAACCATTCGCATTCTTGTATATCCTAACATCACATTCTCTAAGGATCTGACTAAGGATAGTTATATTCAGGTAATCACTAATATGATTGCCGAACTTAACAACATCAGAGATGATCTATTCTTCTACCTGGTCCTCCCTGAATATTTGGAATGTCTTGATTTTCCGAATACAAAGCAGTACTTCATGAAAGTGCCAACGTATCCACCTACGATGCGTTCACACTTTGATGTATTTCAGTTCAAGAAAATTGTTGGACATGATATTGATATTGATCTGGTGTTTTCACATCTTCCTGAACACACTCATGATGTCAAGAATGTTATCAGTAATGTAACTCACCATACTCCTGCTTACTTTGGATATTCACATTGGTTTGATCTAGATGAAGTTGTTGCTTGGAGTCATCCAAGTTTCAATCAAAACATGCTTGGTATTCTGAACATGAATCGGTGTTACATCAACACACAATCTCAGAAAGATCTTGTCTTGAATCAAGCATCGGAAGTATTCAACAGATCGACTGTTGGTACATTGGATGAAATTCTCACTGTACAACACCTAGGCGTTCGTAGAACAGATATTGACGGTACTATCTTACCATATAGAAAGACCATCGTCTTCAATCATCGCCCAGAGACATATAAGGATTACAAAAATTTCATGTCGATCATGAAAGAACTTAGAAAACAGAGACAGGATTTTGATGTCTGGGTTCCTTTGCTTGAGAAATCTACAGAGAGTTGGATCTCTACAAAGAAATTTGACAAGAAAGGATATTACAAAAGACTGTCTGAATGCTGTGTTGGATTCTCACCCAAACAACTTTATGGTGGATGGAGTGTTTCTACAACAGATGGTTTGATGAATGGTTGTCCCTTCATCATGTATGACGCTGATTATTATCATGAACTAAATCCTACAGCTGATTTCTTTTCTACTAACGGTGAAGCAATTACTCTGTTGCATAAGTATCTTGATGATTCTACATATCGTGCTTCAAAGTCTGTGGAATCTCTAAGTCACTTGGAGGAAAATCTTGCTTATGAAGATGAGATTTTCGTCATGAGTAAATACATTGATGAACTAGTTGGTACTCTCAAAAGTACAGAGACTGAAGTTACTGAAAAACTTGCAGATCTAATTAAGAAGAATGGTTCAATGACAAAGAAAGAATTGTTTGGTGAACATCTTGGATGGGGACGTGGAATTAAGTATGGACCTTACCGTCGTGCCTTATTGAATCATCCAAACATTTATGATATAATGGGTCCTCAACCAGAATACTGTTGGGTCGAATGAAAAAGTTTTTTCGTATTCTACTTAAAATTAGTGATCTGTTTTGGAAATATAGTCTAGGAAGTTTCTCAGATGACAAAACCCACAGGTATGATAACTATGTGGTCATGGTACGGACTGCTATATTCTTTTCTTATCTCGTTACTAATTGTTTTATTATTGCAGGAGTGATCCGACATTGGAATTAAAAGACTGGCTTAACAGCATCAACACAACTAAGAAGAATCTGATTGACGAAGATCCTGATCTGGAAAATAAGTATCCTGCATTCGTTATTAATCGATGTTTGTCTGGACACATCGATACAATTCTTCTCGCCAACGAGATGAATATCAACAATCATCTAAGTCCTAAGTTACAATATGACTTTTTTATAAATATTGTGAGACCAAAAAAGCGCTTCGCGCCTTGGTTACGAAAAGATAAACTCAATTCACTTGAATTGGTCAAAGAATATTATGGTTATAGTGATGAAAAGGCACGAATGGCTCTTAAAATTCTGACCGACGAACAAATTGAATACATCACCAAAAGAATGGATCGTGGAGGGAAAAGATGAGTCTTGAAATTGAAATTGAAATTAAATGGGCGCCAGATCAAATGGTAGAAGTCACTCTGAACGAACCAGATGACTTTCTAAAAGTTCGTGAGACTCTAACTCGTATCGGGGTAGCGTCACGCAAGGAAAAAAAACTTTATCAGTCCTGTCATATTCTGCATAAGCAGGGTAAATATTATATTGTTCACTTTAAAGAACTCTTTGCACTAGATGGAAAGAGGTCAAATCTTTTTGAGAACGATGTACAACGTAGAAATAGAGTCACCCATCTTCTATCCGATTGGGGTCTCGTAAATATTGTAGATAACGAAAGAGTTCAAGACTCTGCACCTCTAAGTCAAATCAAAGTATTGTCTTACAAAGACAAAGGAGATTGGACTCTTGAGAGTAAATATAACATTGGGAAGAAACGTCAAATTCCCGAATCATAAATAGAGCCGCCGCGCTCTGTTTATAAATGCCAGAAGACGTAAAAAAGGAAGAACCTAAGACTAAAAAGAAAGGTATTCTAGGAAAACTTAAGGAGGCCGCAGATGATAAGGAAGAGCAACTTGCAATTCTCTCTACATTTGTGCGTCTGGGGATTCTTGTGTGGTCTGGTGGGATT
>MPMC02132137.1_pt1 | contig 28944 bp, 10 predicted proteins | sample 1617281 | NCBI WGS metagenome assembly MPMC02 (sample SAMN05944809, study PRJNA350692) | marine metagenome | biome: marine; feature: ODZ; material: water; isolation source: 100 m water sample filtered on 30 um supor filter | place: Pacific Ocean | collected 2012-04-09 | depth 100m m | reverse complement strand
GTAGCAAAAGTTCCACTAACACCACCTAATTTTAATCGAGTATTACCTGTACCATACTTACCTGTTGCTCCCTGTACACCTTGAAGACCAATAGAAGCAAAATAGTTAAATGAATTTAACCATTCAACACGAATACCATTAGTTGCCTTAATACCAATTTGATTTGGAGTAACAAAGGTACACTCATTGAATAGAACAGAAGCGTGTTGTGAAGAAGAATCTACCTGTGCACCATCTAATTTAGCACCACGACCAGCATCTCCTTGAGCAAATCCATATGGATCACTAGCAGAAGTTACACTACCTTTAGTAGTTACAGTAACTCTCTCAATATATGGACTTCTAACAGAATCTTTAGATGCTACTAAAGAGAATGCATATCCATCATCATTACCAGAATCATAAAAGAAATCTTTAACAGTTAGATCAGATACGTGTGTATCACCAGAAAGTATAAATGCATCATTAGCATTTGTACCTGATGTTGGTTTTACAGATGTTGATCTTAAATTTGTTCCACGTAATGTAACACCATCAGGAACTGTCATTGGGAAGACTTCCTGATACTCACCTGGTGCAACTAAAATTGTATCTCCCGAAGTTGCAACTGATAAAGCTTTTGTAATAGTTAAGAATGGAGTGTCAGGATGTTTACCTGCATTACCACCATTCGCAAGAGTGGCGTTGTCTGAACCTGCAGTGGCCACATAATAAGTATTCCCCTGACCGTTCGTAACGTCAGTAGAAAACATTGTAGTAACCACTTCACCCGTATTGGGTTTCTGGTTTGCTACTTCGATTATATTGGATCCGTTTCTAGCGTATAATTTTTTATCCGCTATATTAAGAGCGACTTCCCCATCTTCTAAATTAGAAGTTGTCGGGACCGTCGTTGCTACTGTTGATCTCTTTAGCTTGATTCTCGTTGCCATCTAAAGCATTCTCAGATTGTTCTAGTTGATTCATACTATTTAACTGACTTTGTAAATCGGAAATTTGAGCTTCCAGCATTACATTAGTCAGTGTCAAATCAGAAATTTTCTTCTGTAATGTAGCAATAACAATTTGTACGTTCATGATTCATTAATTTTAAAAAATTCCACCATCAATGGTGTTTGTCCATACAGGAACTCCAGCAGCAGTTACTGTTAGAACTTGGTAGGAAGATGTTACGTCAGGACTTGTACCAGGAGATGCCATATTAGCAGCACCTGTTACTTGTAATGGGTTTGTACCATTACCATAAGTAATACCATTTGCGGTAAATGTGCTTGCACCAGTTCCACCGAACTGAACTTCAAGGTCGGAATCTAATTCAAGATCACCGATAAGAACAGTACCACGGTTTCCAGTTACACCGAAAACAGTTCCTGTGTCTGTTGCTTCTTCAATGAATGTCCAAGCACCAGCTCCATCGCCACCACCTGTACGGTCATAACCGAAGAAACCAAACTTGTTAGTTCCAGATAGGTTGTAATGAACCTTAACACCACGATCCATTGCATCATCAGCACCTCTAACTGTAACTAGAGTAGCACCTACAACTTGGTCAGCAGTGATTGCTGCACTTAATGTAAGTGTTTTTGTGCCTGTATTGATAGAAGCAATAGTTGTACCACCAGGAATACCAGTACCAGTGATTGCATCACCAGCCTGTAACTGTTCTACAGCATCAACCACAACATCAACTGTTGCGTTACCTGCAAAGGTAGCAAGAGTTTTAACTGTGACAGGTGTAGTAGGATCACCCAATTCAATGGTAGGATCGTTAACACTCATTGAAGCAGAGTTAACAGTCGTTGTTGTACCATCAATTTGAAGGTCACCTTTAATTATGACCAAACCATCAGCGTCTCCACCTGCAGGATATGGGTCAATAATCAATTCTTGTATACTATTAATAGTGGAAAGTGTATTTCCATCCATCTTAAGGTTGTCTATTTCAATAGAACCAGTCTGGGATGTGCTACCAGTAATGGTTGTTTGACCATTGAATGTTACACCGTTGTGGAACGTTGTAGTTGCATTAACTGTAAGAATATCAGTATTAGCAGTACCCAATGTTGTATTGTCATCAACCTTAAGGTCTTTGACCCATGTAGTTGCAGCAACACCAATACCACCTTCAAATGTTACAGATGCTGTTGATACGTTTGAAGCATCAGTAGTATCAGCAACGTTTAATAAGACACCTGTAGCAAAGTTCCAATCAGCACCTTCTACTTGTAACTTATCTACACCTGCCTCATCATAGTATACGGAAGAATCCTTACCAGTACCAAAATGAAGCTTCATATCGTCAGCGATACGCAAGTCGGGGGTACCTGCTACACGCTTGATGTCTACAACAGCGTCAGAGTCATTGAATACAAACTCTACATCACCTGTAGTACCAAATTCTAATTCTTGTCCATCTTCAATGACAAGTTTACCTGTACCATTTGCTCTGAATATTAAGTCAGCATCTGTGGTGGCAGTAGTAATAACATTAGCATTTAAGTTAATGTCATCAACATTCCAAGTATCTACCTTTGAGTTACTGTCTACAAGAACCGCAGAAGAAGCAGTGACAGTTCCATGAACATGATCGAGCATGTCAGTGAAGAACCTACCACCTACTACCTGAGCAGCACCGTTATTATCTCCAGCAAATAAACGGTCACCCGCATTTGCCTGTGTACCGTTAGCACCTGTAGTTAATGCTAATTCACCATATGTAATGGTGCCTGGTGCGGTTGATCCAGTACTCCTTTTGATGAGTATATTTGATGCCATCAGAAGCTACCCCCGTTGATAGTGATGTTATTGAGAACGTTTGTTGGAACAAATTTTGTGTTGGCTTGGTCGTAAACCAGAACTGCGCCATCCGCAATTCCACCTTGAGATACGTCTGTGAGATCAACATCAGACATACCACCAATAGTACCACCGCCACCACCTGTGGCTACTCGTGTTACTCTTGGTACTGATTGATCTCCAAATCTGAGTCTTGCCATTAGACGGTTACCCCCTCAAGTACGCTTACAGAACCTTCCAGAACTCTGGATTTTATACCAGAAGTTGCGGTAATAACGACATCATATACGTACCTGCCGTACTTCATTGCGGCAGTTTGTCCATTTGTGAGAGATAATTGAATCTGCCCACTAGTTGCGGGAGATAGAATTGCAGCAGTTACAGTAGTGGACGTACTACTTGTGTAATGCTTCTTTATTTTACAAGCCACTGTATACCCAGTTAGGTTAAATACCGTCCCATTATCATTCTCGATATTGAAATCGATAATGAAATCAGAACCTTGATAAATCAGTAGATTGGATACAGCAGAAGCCATTCTCTAAAAGAATCCTAATTATTATTTAGCTTAAATCTATTTATCTGCTTTCTGGACTAAGTTTTTTACAATCTCCTTGAGTTCTGCTACTTCACTCTTTAAAGTTTCCATTTCTCTACTTTTATTCCTTGCATCAGCACGAGCTTTCTTATATGCATCATATCCACTATCATCAGTATTCAAAATAGCATTAGAATAAGAATCCCTGCCGAGGGTTGTGTGACCTTCAACAGGGATTAGTTCAAGTTCTTCAATCATTTATGCAAGAGCAATCGCTCTGAAATCCTTAACTCTAGGTATGTATGGCTGTTCGTAAGCAAGAAGACTGATCTTCACTTGGAAACCATCAAACTCAGCAGCATCATCTACAGTGTACTCATAATCAGTAAACGTAGTTAAATCATTTTGTGGAACTAACTGACCGCTATCTGGTATACCAGTGGTGTTAAAGAACTCGAAATTGAGATCATCAACATTACCTGAATAACCAACAGGGATCAATTTATACATAAGTCTAATCTCAGATTGTGTCCAAGTATTAGCAGCAAGCATAACCTTAAGTCCACTAGCACTCTTATTCATTCTTGCAACTTTAGTGATGTAATTAGCAGCACATTCTCCACCAATACCTGCAGTAGGTACAATATTATTAATAATATTAGCAGATGTTAATGTAGCAATAGCAGTTATATCAACAACAGGAGATAAATGAGTTACGTCTGTTTCAAAATCTAACTCCATAGTAAAGGATTTAACATTACTCATCCTATTAACTTCATTAAGTTGGTTAGCAATAACCTTAGTTGCAGGGAAGTAATTCTCATCATTGATTGTTACATCTGACCATGCAGTATCTTTAACGAATGAAGTCTCTAGTCCAGCATTAGATCCAGCGGAATCAGGACCACATGAGGTAGCTTGAGTACCTTTAACTCTACTAATAATACTACACTGTGGTTGTGTCTGATTATTAACTAATGGTGTTATAACATCCCATGCAACATTCTGAGAGGCACTCATTGTTGTACCACCACCAGCCATGGTTGTTAATGCTTTCTTACCAGTAATCTTTACTTTATAACTATGTGGACTATTAAGTGTCACAATAGATGTATGAGTCTTGTTGATATCTGTCAATGGGATACCATTAAGATTGTAACATTGTACAACTGCACCAGCTGCATGTGCTTTACCAGTTGCAGATCCACCAGAACCAGTATGATTCCTAGGTGAAGTTGTAATAAACTGTACTGTATTAGTACTAATTGCTTTGTATGCAATAATTTCATCACCACTACCATCTGCTTCAGCACCTAAGATCCTAATAAATCCTGGATACGTATCACTTACTGAATTACCACTTGGGTTTCCAGCAGTTCCATACATTGTGGTGTGGAACAATGATGCATCTGTTAATGTTGCTGAAGTTCCAGAAGCAGTAATTTGAGATGCAAGAGTTGTCTCTGGTACCTCAGAAACTACTCCACTGAGTTCTAGATAGTTAAGAGTTGATTGCATACCATGGTTACCATGGAATACTCGGATCTCATCATCCTGTGCAGTAAACTGTAATGCATTAGGTAGAAGACCTAAGTAACCACCATTAGCCTCACCAAGTTGAGCGTTCTCTAGTACAAGTTTACTATTGGATGCTGTAGATGGTTTTGTAAATTCTGCTCTATAAATCTTGAACATCAAGTCTTCATATTGAGAAGGTGTCCAAGTAGATGCGTTCTGTGACTTGAATAGTACACCGATATATGGCTGTTCAGATATCTTCTCACCAGCATGTGCAGCATCAATAGCATCCTTACCAAGGATAGAGATGAATACCTTATACTGATTAGAATCTGAAGTCAATACAACAGCATGTTCTTTTCTGAATGGAAGATATACTGGAGATTCAAATGTGAATGTAGTGGGTTTAGAAGCATCTGTAGATGTGAATACATCAGCAGGTTTCTTAATTACTTTGGAGAATGGTACAATAATCTGAGTTGGATTACCATTAACCACTGTTCTAATATCAAGTGATACTGGAATCTCATCATCTTTAGTATTAAAGAATATATCAATCTTAGTTAAGAATACACCACCTTCAAGAGCAGCATCTTCAATCAAGAATGTTTGTGCAAGTGGGTCACAGTGTCTAGTCTCTGAACTAGTTGTACTACTCGAACTAGTTAAAGTTCTAGCATCACTCATCTCTTCTGTAGTGACCTTAGCGTTCCTTACAGAAACAACATCTTCTTGAGTAGTCTGATGAATACCTGATGATGAGAATTCTGCTTCAGCATTAGAATCTGAGAACCCAATTACTTTACTATCAGTTGAATCATCAGTAATTCTGAATAGTTTAGTACCAGTCTTAAATGTGAGATTACCTGCTTTATTAGGAGCATCTATAAAGAATGAAGCATTAAAGCTACCTGATTTATCACTAACTAAATCCTTATTTGATACTTTAGCAACAGCACCTGAAGTCTCTCCTATAATATAATCATTGATCTTAGGAGATCCATAGTAACTACCCTTTGCTTGATCTGCAAGAGCATGAGTATCAATATTAATAAATGCTAAGTTTGAAGTATAATCAGAAGTAGAACTAATATCTGTACCGTCTAATGGGTTAATAGCATACTGTTCATTTGGTGCAGAAACTCTAGCTTTAAATCTAAATGCATTCTGACCCTTCTGAGTACTAGCATTTCCTTTCTTAACATAGACAGTTTCACCGATTTGGAAAGGAATACTGTTTGTTGTAGAATCAGTATTAGGATCTTTCACAAGTCCCATTATCTTAGGTGTAATTAGTTTCTTAGGAAGTGCAATACCATCAAAGAACGCAAAGAACTTAGTTCTTGGTTTTAGTTTTTGACAAGCAAACTCAATATTCCTAGAACGCATGAACTGAACATGATCAACTGATACAACCTTGTCGCCAAGAGATGTAGTCTCCAACACTGGAGTTATCTTATATCTAATACCACTTCTAGTTTGATTAGTAGTCTTAGTAGTTGTAGTAGTTGTAGTTCTGGACTGCTTCTTCTTAGCACTATGCCTCCAAGCACCAACTTTCGTACTTATACTTGTACCTGTCCAAGTGGTTTTCCATGAATTCCATTGAATAGGAGTATATCCATTCTGATCAGCATTATATTGTCTAACAGTTGTTAAGAAATTACCTTCAACAATAGTTTCCTTAACTCCTGCTAATTTAGTAGTATCTACCCAATTATCTTTCTCTGGATATAATGAAATATCTCCAACATATGTGAATACGTTGAATGGGTTTACATTCTCAACTCCAGATGCAAATGGTTGATCAAGTAAAACAGTATCATCATATGGTAATGTTACTAGATCACCAGTTGTTCTTACATTGGTAGATGATGTTGAATAAACAAGAGGTAAAGTAGTTGTATAGTGAGAAGGTCTTAACTGTCCTTCTTCAAAGTCAAGTGATACCCTATAATCTGGATGTAATGTGTCACTTGTAGAAAGACTTGAGAAATTATCTACGATAAATCCATTCTTAAATCTACTAAGACCACTAGTATCTCTAATCTCCATACTTGCAGTTTCACCTTCAAGCAATGAAAGTTGAGTGTAATATTCTAGGGTCTTGATTCTATCTTCAAGTACCTGAATATCTTTGAAAGTATATCTCTTATAATTTGTTTCTTTAATATCAATATCTTTATCAACATCAAAGACATACGCTTTATATGTCAATGTTGCTAATAACATTGCATCTTCAACATCCTCTGGTGTGACTGGAGAAGCTCCAGGTGATCCTTTTACAACCTGAACAACGTTGTCTTTATTCATAAAGACTTTATCAATCCTTGGAAGATAATATTGTAAACTTAGAATAGTAGTATCTCCTATTCCAGGAACTCCAATTACATTACCAGTGAAGGCTCTTGATTCATAATCAAAGAATTCTGTTCCATTCAGTGTCCATGGAGAAGCAACAGAACCAGAACCAGCAAGCTTCTCAGCAACTTGTGGTCTGAAATCTATAGTATCTCTCAATGGTTGCTCATCATAAGTTGGAATTATCTTATAATCAGTATCAGCATATGAATCTACTGTATATGGATTGACACCAGCAGTAGTTAAGAAACGGTCAAATATAACTAAGCACTGATGTGTAGGTGCAGCATAATTTGCCTTTCTAACAAGACTTGAATAATCATAGAACTGATCTCTCTGACCATTATCTAAATCAAAACTATCAGTTATATCTTTTGCACCAGGAACTATCTGCCCTGTGACAATTTTGAAAGTGGAAGAAGGTGCTGTTATAGTCTCTGCATCTGTAAATTTATCGTCATCTACTGGAATAAAGTATACTTTATTGTTTGTACTGTCGTATGAAACGACTCTTGCCCTAGAACCAGAGTCATCACCTGTGATAACATCATCTACAGATATAGTTCCAACTAAGTTGGTAAACTGTAGGTTGGGTACCATCTCATTGATAGTAGCTGTTGCATTTGTAGATTCATAGATTGCTTTAATCTTGAATACATCACTACATCCCAAAGATATCCTAGCATCATCTACTCTATATCCATATCCATCATTCTCAGCATTCTCTTGAGTTAATCCATTGACAGCTGCAACTACACTCTTATCGAGTTTCAGGATCTTCATCCTTTCAGTCGTTTTAGCTTTAGCAGATCTATCAGAAGCATATACTGTAGCAACTACATCAATAGTTTGTCCATTAGTAAGACCAGTTACTGTGACAGTCTGTACATTAGCTGATGTACCACTAAATCCAGGTGCTTGGAAGATATCACCTTCATTAGTACCACCAGTAACAGACATAATGAAGTCATCATTATCTGCAGCATTCTTGAATACAAGTCCAGCACCAGCATTGAATGCATGGGTTGTTCCTGATACTGTACCACTAATAGTCTTTCTAAAGTATCCAGCTGGATTAACAGTATTATCCTTATTAGTATTCTTTACTGCTTCAAACCCAAGTGGAGTAATAAGCTTATTCTTTTGTGCTTCCTTAATCTCAGCACGAGATCTAATTATAGAACTAGTAATAGATCCTGTAGCCATTGGATCCGCACCAGAACCACCAGCCTTAATAACATCCATTACATAGGCACTAGTAATACTAGTAACCTTAACCTTCTGTGCAACACTATTGTTGGAGAATTCAATGATGTCTCCTACTTTTAGTTGACTTTGGAAATTAGAAAGTTGTGCTGTAATTGTAGCAGTCTGTGTAGCACCACTACTTCCAAGGTTTGAAATAATAGCAGCAGATCCAGGAAGTGCAACTCTTACATCTAATTGTGCATCAGCACAACCATTAGTACCATACTTATATGATTTTACATCACGGAAATCGTAAGTTGTGACAGCAGCAGCAGTATTAGCTAACTGCCCTAATTGAGTTCCACTACTTGCTTTGTTTAGGTCTAAATACTCATTCTGAGTAAAAGTACCTACTACATCGATAAGAAATCCTTGTGGAGCTGCAGAACCACCATTAGCATCCTTTGCTACGTATCCAGTAGCACCAGAAGTTCTACCTACAACGAAATCACCAATATGCCAATTTACAACAGCCTGACAATCTAATCTAGTGTAGAATTTTGTATCTAATATATTAGCTCTATAAACTGTAGTGGCACTATTAACAGTACCTGATTCATAAGCAGCATTAAGTACTCTAGTCTTACCAATAGTATTACCAGCAGGAGTACCTGGTGCAGTTATTATTTCATCTCTAAGTTCAATACTTTCATATATTTGTGGCAATTCATAAGTCTTAGTTAAGAAAACATAGTTACCAATATCAGTTGTAATAGACTGATTATCCGCACCTGTAAATGTTCTTGGCTTAGCTACATCCTTATATGTTGTAGATAATCTCTCTGTTCTATAACCAGAAACATATGCAGATCCACCAGATAATTGGACAGCTATATTATCTTCAGTTGGGGTATTACCATCTCCTGTAGTAGCAGTTGATGAATATACACCATTATTGAAACCATCATCAAGGTTTTCTCTTGTATCTATATCAAACTTCTTAACGTAATAGTTTCCAGATTCTTCTTTAGTTCTTGTTGCAAGAACATCATTAATAAATCCTAAATCACTACGTTCTACTTTCTTTTGAATCTTACCAGTATTGGTTCTAAGAAGTTCAATAAAGTCAGCAGAGTTAGGATCTGTTAATGCTTTCTTTACGAGTGTTAGATTGACTTTAAATCTATCTGCACCTGGTGCTGAGAAGTTTGTGCTACCTATAGCATTATCATAGAGGGAAGCATCCTCATCAGCAGTTATAATTTTCTCTTCTACTTTTAAACCTACTTTATATGATGGATCAGTACCATACTGGTCCAAAATAAGTGTTTGTTCATTTACAGGAACAAAATATCCTCTAACATAGTAAACACCTGTACCAACATTAGCAGTAGAACCCTTAGAGTTTGCACCAGAATTTAACAGCTGTGCAAGAGGAGTTCCAGATGAAATGGTTGTAGACGCATATGTTATATCACTCTCACAAGTAAGAGTCTCGCCATCTGTAAATGTACTTGTAGTATTATCGTTTGCTTTTTGTAAATAATTTATATAAAAGGTTATCTGATTTTTAGTAGAGGTAGCAGCACTAATTGAGAATAGGACACGACCACGAACACCAGAGGTAGATCCCTTAACAACTAATCCATCAAGAGAAGCACGATATAGTTCTACATCTAAATTTAGATAAGCGTTATTGATTACAACACATGCAACATCATTATTCAGAGTAATACCACCAGGAATTACTTGAGCACCTTCTTTGTAAACACCTTGACCGAAAGAATCGATCTGGTTTTGCATTAAACTCTGGAGAGTTGTTAGCTCCCTTGCCTGTACAGGATATCCAGGTTTAAATAGGACTTTTAAAAAGCCCTTACTCGAATCAAAGTCGTCGTAGTAAGGAGCAATATTCAGGTTCGTGTTCTGTGCCATTTAGAATTCTATGACTACTTTGATTTCTTCATTTTGATCAGCCGATCTAGTAATCGGATTTCTATTGTCTATGTAGAGCATTTCTCCAGATCCAAGTTCAATCTCTTGGGTCGCATAACCAGTAACAAATGATAATCCCAATTCATACACAGAAACACCAATGGTGATTTGAGTAACTGGAACAGCAGATGTACCTATAGTTGCATCAGGAGTTGCTGTATAAGCATTTTGTGATGATGTAATTTGATTTGCCCCAGAGAACGCAATTACGTTTCCGTTGACAGTACCATCAGTTGAATCCTGATAGTATTTCAATACTTTAGTTGTAGAATCATAAGAAACTACAAATCCCTTCGCACCTGTAGATGCTTGAGTGATTGTTTCCCCAGGAGCAAAGTTTCCAGAAGGACTACCAGTACTAGACTGAGGGAAGATCATTGCTTTAGCAGCAGATCTAGTATTCTGACTACAAACAGTTGAAGTATTGTAATCATATGGATTTAAGACAAGTCCAACTCGTCTATATGTCAAATCATTAGGGAAATCAATAAATGCACTAGAAGTTTCTAACTTACTAGTAAACATAAGGCGATAAGCACCTAACTCTCTAACAACATTCTTTCCATGTCCACCAGAAGGAGGAATAACAACATCAAGAGATGCTCCGCTACCATTTCCAACGTTAGGAATTAAAGCAACTTCGATTGATGCAAAAGTATATCCAGAACCAGCAGTAGTAATAGTAACAGATTCGACTGAACCAGAAGTTATCTTTACAGTTGCCTTTGCTTGAGTTCCACCATTAATTTCCCAATCACCACGGAGAGGGACATCAGTATACTCTTTGTTATTATAACCAGTTCCAGCATTCTCAATAACTACACTATCAACAGCACCATCTCCAGCAGCGGCTTGGACTAAGGTGTTTGTCAATACAGGAATAAATTCTGAGGTAACAAACTTAAGAATGTTATCAGCATCAATGGTGTACATGTACTTCCAACGATAGGAGTACACACCAGGACTGTCACCAGTCTCAATGATTGTAGTTGATGTACCAGTTGGTTCTACCAATGAGGGTCTTCCTCTAGGGTAGGTTGGATCCTGACCATTGTACAAACACTTGTACACATTAAAGTCAGAGTTCATTACATAAAAATTACTGTCATAAAGCCTAGTGGCTCCATTGGCAGTAGTTTTGGAAGGTGCATAGTCAGGCTTGTACATTGAATATGTACGTCCTACTCCACCTGTTGTTTGAGTGGGATCAACCCAGTCAACTCTTGGTACTACTAAAGCAGTATCCGAGATATCTACACGCTTAAAGGCAACGGAATCAGCATATGATCCTGTTTGATACTCAAAACTATCGATAGGTTCACCTGCAGGTGGTACATCTGTACTACCCCAAGTCTTCGCCCTACCGACGAACATAAACACCTTATTCTGGGTTAACAAAGTATCCCTGAAGCTTTCTGCGGCGTAAATTCTAAATTTGTCAGTAACTAATGCCATGCCATTGAGCTTTTGTTGTTATTTATAATGATCTCAGACGAACTTGTGGAAGCAGTGAGACGTTTCCGCTAGTAGTGCGCGAGAATGGATATTCAACTGTGAATGTATTTGAGGTTGCAACGGTAATATTATAAGATCCGTCAAAACCTGTTCCACTAGTATGATCTAAGTATATGCTCATACCTGTAACTAGGTTATGTGCAGTACCTGTATTTACCGTACATACAGTACCTGAAGAACTGTATGTTCCTGTTTGTATAGTTATAGCAGAAGCTGTAGTTCCACCATATCCTCTACCACCTGTTGCAACCGTAAGAGTGTTAGCAGTCGTGTTCTTAGCACCATATAGAATTCTCTCTACAGTCCATAGAGTTCCATTCCAATAAGGAATTAAAATTTCACCCTCATCAGGGAAACCTATATTCTGACTGGTATTGAAGTATATATTCTTACAAGTCAGAGTTGTATCTACAGCAGAGATACTAGAAGCCAAATATGTTGTTCCAAGTGCGGTAGTATTTGAAACAATCCTATTTCTTGACTTCCTCTCTACATGTACAGGATGTACAGCAAATACAGTTGGAGCAGTTATATATCCAGCACCACCTTTTAAGTTAGTGATAGATAAAACTTTACCACTTCCTGATTCAATAGTGGTTTCTGCCATAGCACCTGTTCCACCACCTCCTTGGAAGTAAAGTATTGGTGGAACTTCATAATTACTACCTTGATCTAAAATGCTAACACTATTAACACTTCCATTACTAATGGTACATTCAAAGGTAGATACACTTGGTCTAAGTCCAGTATATTCATAAGTATCAATTGAAGTTGCACTTGATACTGTTGCAAGTAAACGATCTTGCCCTTCACTCACAACCATAACTCTATCATTAGGATCAAGAGAGTTGAAAGTATTAGAAATAAATACATCTTCTGCAGATCCAGTATAGATGTATAGATCACATGTTGATCCTGCTCTTGGAGCTTCAAAGAATTCAATAATCGATCCATTCAAGGCATATGCAACTTCAGGTTCCTGGAATACACCATTAAGGAAGATCATTAAGTTATTGGAAGCTTCAACAGCAGTGTTATCACTCTGTAAGGAGAATGGTTCATTCTGCAACTTCATAGTGAAGGTCTTCTTAGCATTATCAAAGAAAGGTGCAAGTGTATCAAGGATTGTCAATTTACCAAAGTAGAAACCGTAGAAGTCCATTCCACTGGTAGGTGCTTCAGTGAAAGTTATTTCACTTCCAGTATATGTGTATGCAGCAGTACTACCCTTAACCTGTAAAATACTATTCAAGAATATTAGGAAGTTATCAGATGCAGGTAATGAATAGTTACTACCAGCAACTTTAGCATTAAATATCTTATCAATTCCATCAAATGCTACTGTACCAACCTCAACTTGGAATTCAGGTGATTCAGAAGCAGTTCTAGTAATTCCAGTCAAATTACCTGCTCCACCAGAAGTGGTTCCAACCGCTTGAGTAACAATTGCAGTTAAAGTAGTAATTGCAGATGCAACGTCAGTACAATCATTAGTATCATAAGTTGTATTACCACTATCATTAGTGATAGTTAAATCTCTAAACTGTGCTCCTTCGGTATATGAGTTCGTTGTAACTAAGATGTTACGCATTACCTCACGAGCAATATCTCTAGCATGATTGAATACTAATACAGTTTGATCTTCTTCACCCTGTAAGTGAACTGTACCAACATAGTATTTCGCTGCATCATAGGTAGCATCATTACCACCAAACTCAATATTATTAGCAATAGATTCAGTAATTAACTTAGTATCACGAATACATTTGAAGAAGTTAGGAACAACGAATGTGCTATTAGTAGCTATCATTCTTCCATAAGCAGTAGTTGCAATAAATTCTAAGTTATCGCGTATTAATCTACCAGCATCTGCAAGTCTGTCATATTCAAAACCACCAGATTGTACAAGAGACCTTGTGACACTATTTGCACTGGCACTTACAAACTCATGTGCAAAACTAGTCTTAATAGACCCAGGTTTAGCATTAATGAATGTATGTGTGTGGTTACCACCTGACTTAATAGCATCAGTAGTTGCCTGAATAAAGGTATGAGTGTAGTTGCCACCTGCTATGACGGTTGTAGCACCTGCTGATACAAAACTATGAGCGTACTGGTGAGTAATAGCAGAATCCCTATTGTTAGTATTAATCGTGATAACGCCAGTTTGCTTCTTGATGGCAGCGCGAGTAATAGAGTTACTAACTGCGGAGATAAACGTATGATCTGTTGTATTAGTTGACGGTACACTGTTTAGAACCTGTATATCGAAAGTGTTGGTTGTGACATTATAGATCTTAACCCACTGACCGCTAATTGGATCAGAGGCACGAGGATAATCATGGTTGGAAGTATGGAAGTCCTCATTACATGTAAATCTAAAGGCACCATCATCAATCTTAATTTCTTCACCAGCAACAAATCCATGATCATTAATAGTTATAGTGAATACACCTGTGGTTGGATCGTATGCAGCAGCAGTAGGTGTTAACTTACCTTCTGGTACAAATGTATGTGTATGTTGTCCGTTAGGACCAGCAGCACCAACATTAATATCAAAGGTATCTGTAGTTACGTTAGAAACTAACAACCATTCATCATAATTAGGATCTTCTAAAGTTGGATAACTCTTAACTAATGTATTACTATCCTTATTACATGTAAACTTCAATGATTTCTGATTAACTTTAACATAATTACCATTGGAGAATCCATGTGCAGCAACTGTTGCTGTTAGTACACCTGTACTAGGTACATATGTAGCATTTGATACAGCGTGAGATGCATATGCAACACTCTTAATTGGAATTGGTCTATCCCATGCCCAATCTTTCTTCTTCTTCATGCTGTTTGGTACAGCAGACTGGAATGAATGAGCAGTTACGTTAGTAGAAGGAATAGAATCTAATATCTGAACCTTAAAGGTTGTACTATCAGCATCCCATATAGTTAACCATCTACCACTAGCAGGGTCACTGTTTCTAGGATACGCATGTGTGCCTCCACCATGGGTACAAGTGAATACTAAAGCACTATCATCAAATCTAACCTGATCACCGTTCACAAAGGCACCTGCACCACCACCATGAGTTATTTCAATAACACCTGTGGCAGTATCATACGCAGCACCTGTTGGAGTATATGAGACTGTATCAGTCCTAGGATAAGACTGGTTACTAACACCACCATTATCACAACTCATTACGATACTGCTGTCTGTTAACTTAATAGTATCGCCTAATCTTTGAATGCAATTAGCAGAAGCAGAAACAAATGTATGTGCTTGACCTGTTGCACCTGTTGCAACGTAGAAATTCAATACTATTGTATCATTTGTTACAGAACTTACTTGTAACCATGATCTATATGCAGGATCAGTAGTTCTTGGATAACTATGGTTTCCAGCACCAGCAGTACATGTAAATGTTAATGATTCCTTAGCAATCTGAACAAAGTCACCCTTAGATAATGTATGACCTTTGATTGTTAGTGTTGCTATACCTGTAGCAGGATCATAAGCAACATCAGTTGGAGTATATGTGTCATATCCACGGAACTTATGTCCACCAACGGTTAGATCAAGATCTCCATTGGCAAGATTGAGAGCAGCACCTGTTGGTTGATAGTTTACAGTAGGTGATGGTCCAACATTAACTGTAATTGTTGTACCAGTTGTAGCAGTAATATATTGATTAGTTTTAGCAGCAGGATCTGTTGGTCTTGGATAGTTATGAACACTAGCACCTAAGTCAGTTACGTTTCCACTAGCAAGAATACCATCGTTCTCCATATGACATCTGAACATCAAGGAGTTAACATCGATATTGATACTATTTCCAACTTCAAGACTATGAGATCCAATAGTTAACTGAAGATCTCCAGTTGTCGCAGTATAGGTTGCTGCAGTTGGTGTAAATGCAACTTGAGGTGATGAACCAACATCAACAGTAAATGTATCTGCAGTAACTGTTTCAACTCCAAGAACTTCCTTGGAAGATGGATCACCAGGAGCTGGGTATGAATGCCTACTAAAGTCATCATCCATATCACATGTAAATGTCAATGCGTCGTCATCAATGCTGACAAAGCTAGTTGCATAAAGAATACCATCTGCCAATCCAGATACCCATGTATGGGTAGTAGTATTACTACAAGGAGTATCATTCAAACATTGAATATCAAATGTATCTGTAGATACTGCTCTGATTGTAATCCACTTACCGCTAATTGGATCTGTTGAACGTGGGTAAGCACCATTACCGCCACCACCGTGAGTACAACTCATGGTTATAGCACCATCCTTAAGTTTTACCTTATCTCCTGCTCTGAATCCATGTCCAACAACAGTTATTGTAACAATACCAGTGGTTGTATTAAATGTTGCACCAGTTGCAGTATGAGATGTAGCAGCAGTCAATCCATGGTTCTCAGAAGTCAGCGTTAATGCACCTGTAGTTGCGGTAAATGTAGCTGTAGTTGGAGTAAATGCTTTTTCTGCTGTCTGTCCAATATTAACCTTAAACGTGTTTGTTGATACTTCAAATACATTGAGCCAATTACCTGCAGCAGGGTCAGTTGATCTTGGATATGTATGAGTAGTAGCATATGCATCACGAGAACACTTAAATGATAACCCACCAGTAGCGAACTGAACAAAGTCACCATTAGTAAGTCCATGAGCACTAGCCCAAACCTTCATTACACCAGTAGTAGCATCATAATCACAATATGTTGGTTGATACTGGTAGGTTGCTAATGAATCAAATGTATGTGTAGTAGTATTTGTAGCAGCAGTACCATTTAATGCATTAACAGTAAATGTAGTAGAAGATATAGCGTCAACTGGAACATTCTTACCAGAGATAGGATCTGTAGAACGAGGATATGAATGAACACCACCACCATGAGTGCAAGTGAAGTTTATTGAGTTATTTGAGAACTTAACCGTAGATGTAGCAATACTTAAACCACCAGATACAGCAGATACGAATGTATGGGCATCTGTGTTTGTAGAAGGAATAGTATCCAGTACAGTTACATCAAATGTATTAGTTGTTATATTCGATACTTCTAACCATCTATCACTAGCATAGTCAGTATTACGTGGATAATCCTTTTGTGCAGCAGGACCCGAAGCACCACCGAATGCACAACTCAACTTAAGTGAACTATCAGCAAACTTGACTTGATCACCTGCTTTTAATCCATGTGCCACTACAGTAACTGTCATAATACCTGTAGTAGGATTATATGCAGCATCTGTCACAGTTGTAGTTGTAGGAGCAGTTAAAGTATGTGATCCTACTGTTAACTCTAGTATACCTGTACTAGGAGCATATGCTGCAGCACTAGGAACATAACTGTTAGTTAATGGTTTGCCAATTGGGCTAATTCCTAAGATATCATCATTTGTATATCCGTTACCTGGATTATCTAATACTACATTCTTAACCTTACCGTCAACAACTATTATGTCACCAGTAGCACCTACACCTGTTCCAATCTTATTGAACAGTGGAATACCAAGATATGTTCCGTCTGCATAACCTGTACCAGCAGTTAATCCATCAAGAGTGTTTCTAAGTGGACTTAAGTTGGTATTTACCTGTACAGTGATAGTAGTAGCAGTTTCTGCTGAAATTGTTAGTGTTGCACCATATGCTTCATCAGATGGTCTAGGGTAAGCATGTGTACTTGCATGATTATCAGCAGCACAAGTAAACTTAAGGGATTCATTAGCAATTTGAATAGTATCACTAGTCGTATAACTATGAGACCCAATAGTTAATTCTAAGAGTCCAGTAGCAGGAGTATAAGCAGCATTTGTTACATTCTTCTGAGTGTTACTATCACTAACAACTGTTACTGCATTGGATACTGTACCACCAACATAAGTGTGAGCAGCACTACCAGACATACCAGTATCTAAGGTCTTTAACTCATCTCCAATCTGATCTAATTGGAAACTAGAAGTATATGATGAACGATCATAATACATCATCAAAGCACTAGAACCTGATTTAGGTGCAGTTGAAAATGTTATAACATCACTAGCAAAACTATAATTATTTGGATTCTGAACAATACCATCAATTACAACTAAGAACTGAGATTTAACTGAAGTCTTACCAATTTCAGTAGTAATTGTCTTATTATCAACTCTTGTTGTAAATTGAGTATTAACCCCATCAATTCCTACTGTGAATTTATTAATAGCAGCAGTAGATCCAACATTAAGTGTAATCGTTGTAGATGTTACAGCAGCAATAGCAATCTGCTTATTTGCATAAGGATCAGTTGATCTTGGATACTTATGCTCTGTAGCATTATTATCCATCACACAAGTTAATGTTATTCCACCCTCAGCAATACTAACTGTATTAGAAGTAGTAAGACTATGTGATCCAATCTCCAATACTAAAAGTCCAGTAGAAGGAGTATATGTCGTTCCAGAAGCTGCTGTATAGGTAGTAGTACCATCGCTAATAGCATCTGCAACACCACTTACAAAAGTATGAGTACCTACACTAAGTGAGGATAGTACAGATGTACTACCTCCAAGAGAAGGTTTTAAGGATATTGTATTTGCATCAACAACATTAACGTAATATACAGTTCCTGTTATCAATCCACCAATATCACCTTTAAAGGTAACAGTTTGATTCTGAACTAGTCCATGTGCTGTTAATGTAATTCTATTATTAGCTAGATCAACTACACCAGAAGATGAACCATCAAAACTAATATCTCTAGTTGTTATATCATCAACCTTATATGATATACAAGATAAGATCTTTTGAACATCTACTAACTGTCTACCAAATATTTGAACTTCAGTAGGAACAGCTGCTGTATAATCTGGTTTACCAAGAGCAAAGTTATTAATAGTTGCCATCTTACCAGTATTCTTAGCAGATGGTTTTGGTGTTACGTAAGTAAGACCATTAAAGGTACTATTAAGACTATTAGAACCAGAGACCCACCAGTCTGTTGTACTAGTAGTACTTAAATTAACGTAGGGTTTAGCTCTATAGACTTTAGCAGCAGACTCTAATAAAACTTGAGTACCAACAACTTTAAATCCTGCAGGGTGAGCAGCAAACTTAAGAGGATTCTTCCAATCTGAAATATTAATAGGTGATGATATCTCATATGAGAATTCTTGGAACCTATTACTATCATATAATCTCTGTTCATTAATATCTAAGAACCCAGTAGTACGTTCCCATTTTGAGGAAGATACACTAATTGGAGAAACTTCAAATACAGCACTAGCTCTTTCAAATGCATGAATTTGACCAAATGATGAAGATTCTTCACCAAATACAGGTTCACCAACTTTAAATTCACCTTCTTGGATTTCTATACTAACAACACGACCTGCAGGATCCCAATTCCTAACATAACCATATGCAGTATATGATGCTGTAGATGCACCTTGATAAACTCTTTCTCCAACTAAGAAAGTTGCAGGTTTCATATATGCAGTAATAGCATCCCCAAGATCTGTAGTAGATAAAGTAAAGGTTGTTAATCCATTACCATCTCCAACTGGAGCAGATGTAAACACAATTGTTGCATTAGTAATTGCATTTGCTTCTGATGTTGCTAATTTAACTTGGTTATTTGCTAATCCATTAGTACCATTAGCAGCAACAACATAATAAGTTGTATTAATTGCTAATGGAGCTGGGAATGTACCAACTACTTCATTTAGAGTTACTGCAGTACCTGTTGGGATCTTTGTATTGTATGGGAAGTTTAAAGTACTATTAGATACTAATCCAACCCAATTATGAGTTACTTTTGCTTGGACTGTAGGAGCAGATAAGAATCCTCTACCCCCACTTCTAACTTCTACAGATTGAATAACTTCATTCTGAACAATTGCTTCTAATTGATAAAGTGAACCACTTCCACCAACAAGAACAATTTCAGGTATTGAAACAAAGTTTGAACCACCATTTGTAACATCAAGATAATCAATAACTTGAGTTCTTGTTAATTGTAAATTATAAGTTGTATTTAACTCTGGTTTTAGAGTTCTATCATGACTATAGTTAAATGTAATATTATCTCCACCAATCTTTAATATCTTACCTAAATCGGAAGATTTCAATAATACTGAAGCACCTTTTCCTGTTTTCTGTGTAATATTAACTACAGGAGCATTTTGGTATAATGTTCCTCCATTTTCAATATTAATAGCAGTAACACCTTCATTTACTATACTTGAATTGAATTTGGCATTAATTCCACTACCACCACTAACAAGAACGTCAGGTGCTGATAGATAACCAGATCCAGTATTGGTAACTGTAATAGTATCAATAGATGCGTTTAAGATACATGTTGTGACTGCTGGATCAAGGTGTGTCAGTTTAGTAACTGTCACAGTAGCATCATGAGTAGTATCTGTACCTCCCATAGATGCACCAGAAATGGTGATAACATCACCTAGTCCATATGTACTACCACCATCAGTAACAGCAACAGATTCAATAGTTCCTGCACCATTAACAACTACTGTAAATTTAACATCTGTTCCTCCAGTAGGAGCAACACTCTTTTGAGCAACATTAGTAAATGTGTTAGTTGTATAATTTGTACTAGACTGTGTAGTAAGTGATACTGTGTTTACTAGACCAAACGCAGGATCATCAAGAATAAGAGTTGGGGCAGATCTATAATTAGACCCACCTGCAATAATATTAACGATTTCCAATTTACCTACATTGGGACCAGAACTAGGTACACTACATGTTACAGCAGCATGAACTCCATCAACTGTTGTGATTTTACCTTCAGCATCCGAACTATAAACTTTACCCCTAGCATTATTAGCTGCATAGGTAGTCCACATGATATATCCTTTATTTGCGGCACCACTTCTGGAATTATGAAGAGGTTGAATCCTCAATACAGAAGTTAATGGATCCCAACTAATAACTTTACCTCTAGCAGTTTGATTGCCCAAAACCTGCTCAGATATGATAACTTCATCTTTAACGAAAGAACCACTTCCCAATACTTCAGTTAGAGTTAAATCTATGAAATCAGGTAATGATACAACACCAGTAGGAAGAGATGCTGGATTATAACCAGATCCCATAGCATCAATAGTAACACCAGATAAAGATCCAGAGATAGTTGCAATTGCAGTCGCACCAGATCCAGATCTACTTGATCCAGTTAATTTTGGAAGTGACTTATAGTTCCTTCCACTATCACCAATAGAAATGGTTCCAATACCGCCTTCTGGATATATTGAAGTTGTGTTGTATGTAATGCCAGAAGTATATCCACTTTCAGGTTCCTTTGAACAAATATAAGTGAAATTAAGATCAGTAGGAGTTACTACAAGATTTGTACCTGATAAAGGCTCATTCATCACTGTAAGGTAACTACCAGCGATATTTCCTTGAATATCGAAATAATAGAAGATACCAGGAAGATCTGCCATCTTTATAGTAATAGATGTCTGCTGACCTGTTTGTGCGTTGGTTAATTCTTCAACAACGTTCTTATAAGTGAAAATATCGGTATTTGAAGGATCTAACGTAAATGCAAGTGTTTTTCCATCATTACTTGAATCTGAAGTGTCGAAGACATAAGAATGCCCATTAATCAACTCTAACTTAGGTTCTTGGATATAAACATCAGCAGAAGTGATTGTAGCGGCAGCTGTAGCTCCATGATTGCGTTTTACGGTAAATCTACGAAGAGTTTCCGTTCTGATTACTTCATAATCAGTTTTATTGTATGCAGAAGGAGAAACTCCTGAAATATTAACAGTATCGCCTATTGCAACCTGATGAGCAAGATTTGTATGACATACAGATTCTCTTAGAGTCTCAGTTAATGTAATACTGAAACTAGACCCTCCACCGTTACCTAGGTTCTGATCAGTAGCAGAAATGGTATCACCAACATTATATGCAGTACCAAAGGATGTAATTGTAACTGTAGTGATTGCACCACCAGCAACGACTATAGTTGCCTTTCCATCTCTACCACTATTATTAGTAGTCAACGGAACGTCATTATAAGTTCCATTTGTATATCCAGATCCACCAGTAATGGATGACCACCCACCTTGAACTAAATTACCGTCTGTACGAGTTCTTACATAAGTCCAAGACAAAGTACCATCAGATACTGTTCCTGATAAGTGAGTAGGAGCATTTCCTGCACCAGAATCAGATGTACCAGCGGCAGCTGCCTTATAAACTCTATCTGCAACATAAACAAGATCATTCTTGGCATATGCAGTACTATTTGCCCATCCAGCAATCAATTTCATGCTTACAAGATCAAAATACTCAAAATGGTACTTTGAACTTATAATTTTAGATTTAAGTGTCCTTGTATAAGAATTATCACTAATTGCAATAGTAAGTTGATCACCACCGACCAAATAATGCTTAGATGCGGATGTAAGTGTTGCAGTGGAGACATCATCGTCATCTACAGCAAAATTAAGACTTGAAACGTCACTACCTACAACTGAAGATACAGTTGCACTAATTCCATCTCCACCAGAAGTAGTATTATCAAATATTAACCTATCGTTGACCTGATATCCAGTTCCACCACCTTCTACAAGATATTGATCAATTCCAGCAGATGAATATTGGTTAGTGGAGCTAACTGTTAGTGATTCTGCTGTTCCACCACGAATTACTGGATAATAACTGAAATATCCAATACCATCCTCAACATATTGAAGAACCTCTCCAGTTTCAAGTGTAATAAGAGTTGTAGTGTCTTCTAGTGCTAATACGAAGTCAATTTTGTTATCAAGCTGTTTTCTCTTCGTAGTAATGTTATCAGTACCGATATATGGTGCTCTATAACGTGTAGCATCCTCAGTAAAGTTTTTCTGCAGACCATTTCCATCCCAGTTGACTTCACTCGCTTCTGAATAGAAATTTGGTCCTACAAAGTAAGGGAATTTTGGATTTCCGCTGATTCCATCAATTGTACAGAAATATGCATAAACTCCACCTGGGAATTCTGGAGTTACACAATATCTGCCATTATATTGGTCTAAACCACCTAATCCCTCTACATATTCATAATCTTCAATAAAGGTACCTAGAGGATCGCTTAGACCGCTTAGAAGAGCATCCCTAGTCGTCTTCAATCTATAGCTTGTTCCTGGTTGCTTGTATGAATTATATGGTTGCTGGTTTTCGGGATCTTCAAACCCATAAGGTCCATATATGGGGTGTCCATCATAAGCCCACCCAAGAATAGGTGAGTGCTTAGTAGCAGTCAACTCTTTCCATGGTGGATTCAGTGGATCTGCGTCAGGTTCGATATTATCAGCTAAGTAATACCTAAGATTAGTGGGGTTATACAAATATCCATACTCTCCACCATATATTCCACTATTCTCTCCTTGCATAACTGCTCCACCAGCAGCATCAGTTACTTTCCTTGCATTGAAGGTTGGTTGACCAACTTCTGTAGCAGTTGCTGATTCATTATAAGTTAATTCTGTTAATTTGGTCGTAAATGATGCACCAGTTCCAGGATATACGATATCAATGCTTGTATTACCAACACTGTATCCAATTCCCTTGTTTGTTATAACAATACCAGTAACAATGTTCTGAGATAGGTCTACTTGAGCATATGCAGTAGCACCAACTCCATCTCCAGTGATAACAACGTCTGGAGCTCCATAATATCCACTACCACCGAAGGTTACAATAGCACTTTCAATTCTTCCATTCAAAATGGATGGATATCCAACAGCACCACTACCAGAGATCAACTTAATCGTTGGTTCGTAAGTATATTGACTTCCTGTATCAGAGATGGTTATATCCTTAAGAGGTCCACGTACAACAGCAGTTGCAGTCGCTCCTGCGCCCCCTCCACCAGTAATTGTAATCGTTGGTAATCCAGCAGCTTGTGTATATCCACTTCCAGATCCAGTAACTGTTATTCCAGTAACCCTACCATCAGTAATCTGTGCAACAGCAGTTGCCTGTGTGCTACTAGGTGCTCCACCTCCACTAATAGAGACACTTGGTTCACTTGTATATGAAGCACCGCTAGTTACAACGTTAATTGCAATAACTCTACCATCCACTTCCGCAGTTGCAGCTGCAGCAGTTCCTAGGTATGTCCATTCAACTGTTCCTATAGTTGCATCCCCAATTGTATGCGTAGGATAGACTGAGGAAGAACTTGTACCTGCATTTATGGACTGATATCTATTTCCATTATGCTTGACAATTATACCACTAGCATAAGTGAATGCAAGTTTATAATCTGGTTCAAATTCAACTGTAGGTGGGTTTTGAATATCATATCCATCTCCACCACTATTTTTGGTGATTGATTTCAATCCACCATACTTTTTAGTAGCACTTCCCTTATATGAGAATAAAGGAACACCATTTGCAGCAATACCGACCTGACCTATAGGAGTAGCCGTCTTTGTACTCTTAGTTGATGTCGTTAGTGGTATTCTCTTAAGATATCTCTGGTTACCAGGAGTTAAGTCACCAGCAGCAAATGGACCAACTTTATGGGATGGTATACCTGTACTAGCGACTACTGCATCTGTAGATGACTTATAGACATTAGTAGTATCTGCATGATACTTTGAAATTAATAAATTAATAGATGGATATACACTAGTACCAAATGCAAACTCTCTAGCAATGTAAAATTCATTACCAGCAGTTGATGTTATTCCAGCAGCAGGAGCACTAGGAAGAAGGAATTCAAAAATGTATTCATCAACAATACCAACTACATCATGCTCATTGTTGTAGATATCTTCCGCAGCATTGAGGATTCTAATCTTATCATCTCTTCTTAACTTATGCTTCTCTTTTGTTGTTACAGTTACCCTTACAGCACCAGTACCAGGATCAGGTGCTCCTAGGGTTGCTGTGATGCCTCTGAGTGCCCTTCTGACGTTGTATAAGAAACTATCCCATATTGGGTCAAGACTATCGAAACCAGGTGCTAGAGGGGTTGTAACCTTACTGTCTGGAAGGTAGTACTTACCACCAGATGCTAGTGTAACACCTCTAGTTCCACCATATACCTTTAATTGGATTTCAGACCCATCTACATTACTTGTACCATAAATCTTGTATGCTGCAAAGACTTCTTGCCCTGCATCATGTGCTACATTGAGACTATTCTCTCTAGCACGATTGCAACCTAAGAATTGGTTAACTGTTTTGTCAGTATATGTAATAATCTCATCTTCAATCCTAATACGTCCATTTGTCTCTGGCCAACCTAGTGTAGAATCAACAGTAATGGTAGTATCTGTTAATGCACCAGCTAAATCATCAGCAAGAGTTGTTTTATAAGGAGTTACGAAATTTCCAAGTGAATTATTGGTATCTACATCAATTTCAAAAATTGAACCAGTTTGAGTAAAGACTTCAACAACACCTTTAACGTATATACGTGCAGCGGCAATATTTGAATCAGTTGTATCTGCTTCTTGGTATAAAACCTGCCCTACAAGTGCAGATGGGTCTCCAGTAACAGCAACACAACGAATTACTTCCCTAGAAGTGTAATATGCATCAGATGGCTTGAATATTCTGTCTCTTGGATAAGAAACTTCGGAATCTACTCCAAATAATGTTCTTAAAACGAATTGGAAAGACCTAGTAGACCCTTTAGAGGCATAAAAGTCCTTAATTCGCTTAATTATGGTAGATTCAGTAACTCCAGCGTAAAAATTCTTCGGATATGTTGATAAAAGCAGTTCTTTGAACTGTCCCAACATGAAAAGTGGGAAAAGGTTGTTTAAATTGACAACTGTACTGCCAAGAACGTGTTCTGCAGGCTCTGTGTTAGAAAAAACGTACTCACCTACCTGTCCAAGTGCTGTTGTAGCATCAAAACCTCTTGCACATCCATTAAAAAGGGTTGCACCCTTAGATTGGTAGTAAATTATCTCATCATCTATTAAAAGTAGTCCCTCATCAGGGAAATCACGAGTTGAAGTAACGTCAACAGTAGTAGAAGAGCTAGTTACTGTTGAAATTGTTGTTGTTTCGGTAACTAATTCACCATAATTATCAAGATTGTAATAATCTGCCCAATTATTGATTATATCTAAGCAATATCCCTTTAATTCCTGTGATTTATAATAAGCCTTAACGAATTCTATGAACGTAGGATAGCTATCCTGTATAAAACTGGCAAATTGACCAGTAACACTATCAGATAACTGCGATCTAGATTCAGGACTGACCTCCGACGGTACAGGTGTCGTTGTAACTGTCGTAGTCGGAGTAGTCCACGACCCGACTTTCCAGGATGAATTCGATTGAGCCATGCGTTTTTAATTATAGCTGGACTCTGGTACAACTCCCGTACCAGATAGGTTTGAACCGCTACTGATAGTGTCTTCCACAACACTAACTGTCGTATTATCTATACCTAATGTCAAATAGGTTTCTCGTAAAGAAACTAGGTCATTCGATTCTGGAACTGCGGATAGTTGAAGAATGCTACCTGATATTGTTGTAGATGAAATAATCAAGTCATTAATAACAATTTCACCCATTGTGTAGTCAACAGTACCTACGTCAGCAGTACTATATTCAAATGCACCTGTGTCCTTTATGTAATAAAGTCTTAATTTACCTGCTCCATCATCATTGATGAAGTAAGTATTAACTACATCACCAGACATCTTAAATCCTGAAGAGGAAACCGTAGGTTCTGTCGAGGTTCCTTGGTTGATTCTGTTACCATAACAGATTTTATAGTTGACACGAGCGTTCAAATCAACTAAAACGTTCTTTCTCATCTTGAGACGAGTGATATTAGAAGTAACTGCTCCGTCTGCACCATCAATTATGCTCTGAAGTTTGGAGAATTTGAATTTTCCACCAAATTTGTTGTACTCAGCTCCTGTATTAAGCGCAGTTAGGGTTGCAATGACTGCATTCTTAACTTGTGCTTCAGTTTTACGTGTAATATTAGGATTAAAATACACAAAACTGTTCAAATCGATGTATAATATCGATGGATCAATGATTGAAGGCTGAATCGCAGCAACAGAATACTCTCTAAGTTTCTTTAAAAGGACATTTTTCTCAGAAAGAGATAATTTATCCGCATTTTTCGGTTTGATTGCTAAAAATACCTTACCATATTGGGGTGGAGACGCTTCTTCACCACCATAACACGCAATTGAAGCAACGTTAGGGTAAATTTGAGGAACAATTGCCTCATAATCCTGCGTTGAAACTGCTCTACCAAATGCAGAGTAGAATTTAGGCGCAGAAAACTTAATTCCTTCCTTAGTTTCCGCTGCAGCACCACCTTCAGGACGTGAATTCAGTGTAACAGTGATTCCAGAAGTTAAAGAATTTGCTGAATCATCTAAAAATGATCCAATATTAGTGAAACTGAGCAATCCATTAGCTCCATTTCCACTAGAAGTGGTATAAGTTACCTCAACTACATCACCATTTGATAAATCTTGACCTAATGTACCGTCACCGAACATAATTTCGGGTCTTCCATACTCAGATTCTTCTAGGAAATACACCTTAGAAGTAGAATCTATCTTAGTAATGTCTGTTGCTTGTAGATAACGCTCTACAACAGTACCAGAAGTAACTTCAATCTTCATTGAAGACGTATCTACAGATTCATTTGTTAGAATGAAACGTTGTCTTTCAGTAGTATTACGTACAAAAGTGTCTGTTAAGTAAACACCCTCATAAACTATAAGATTTGAGAAGGTTGCAATACCTGTTGTACTGTTTACAGATACAGTAACATCAGATGGAATTGAGAAAACAAAGTTATTATTATCCAATCCTGTGAAATTCAGTACTAATCCTTGTGAAAGTGTAACAGTTTGTGGATATCCTTTTGTAATTACACCCTGTGCATTAGTTGTAACGTTAGTTTGAACTGCAATAGTAACAGTTGCTTGAGCAGAACGTGCAGAGCGAGGTGTGTAACCAAGCATTCTTGCCAATTTAACGACGTTCTCGCGCAATACAGCAGTCTCTAGGAACCCTTCATTGACGGCAAGGTTCGCATTTACACTAGTGTAATAGGTATTATATGCTAAAGTATCAATCAGTACGGTCAATGACGACCCTTCAAAGTCATAGTCACTAAACTCTGATTGTGCTTTTAGATAATTTTTAATTTGTGCCTTGATTTCGTTGAACTCAAGAGCATTGACGGTATTAAATGCCATTATGGTTTCAATGCTATATCTACTGAATCTTGTATTGGAGGTATTCCTAATATCACATATTCAATAGAGACATCCAATTGGTTACGATTCTCTTCCCACTTGGTAAGTACATCTATAACTGCAACCCTTGGTTCATGCAAGTTAACTGCATCAATAAGACGTTGAGTTACATCACTCTCAAGTTCAGGACTAGCATTTTCAAATAATAGACCTAAAATGTTACCACCAAAGTAAGGATCAAATGGCTTCTCATAGAAGTTATATAAAACAATATTTTTCACTGCAGCCTTAATAGCTGACTCATTAGTCAGGGACAACACATCGTTTGTCACTGCATTCTTTTCAAAAGTTAAAGAGAAGTCACGAAATGACTTCGATGTAATAGCCATCCTTTACGGAATTAACCTTCTTTATATTTATACCCGTTATTCAGACTTGATAGAAAGTGTACTTCAGAAACAACTCTTCACCCTTCTTAATCTCTCTAATAGTTCTCATATGATATATCTTACCCCACTCTTCTTCTTCAAATACTTTGATGCAGTTAGGATCTTCACTATGATTAACGAACCCTCCTAGAGGTGTTCTCATAATATCATCTTCTACTACAACATGTGATATACCGAGGTACACGTCATCAGGTATATCGCTTAAAGCAAATAAACGCTGGTCGTGGCTGTACAGGCAGCCGCACTGGCTGTACAGGCCGCCGCTGGCTCCAGGGCGGGTCTTTGCCCGGCGCGGGTCTTCGCGCCGGCCCCACACGGGGCCGGCGAGGCTCGCGGCGCGGAGCGGCGTGTTCTCCCCAGGAAGT
>MPMC02062521.1_pt1 | contig 29191 bp, 27 predicted proteins | sample 1617281 | NCBI WGS metagenome assembly MPMC02 (sample SAMN05944809, study PRJNA350692) | marine metagenome | biome: marine; feature: ODZ; material: water; isolation source: 100 m water sample filtered on 30 um supor filter | place: Pacific Ocean | collected 2012-04-09 | depth 100m m | reverse complement strand
GCATCGAGATCATGTTCGGCCGTCTGAAGGATTGGCGCCGCGTCGCAACTCGCTACGACCGCTGCCCAACCGTCTTCTTCTCTGCCGTCGCCCTCGCGGCCACCGTCATCTTCTGGCTATGACCAATGAGTCCTGACCCTAAGACGGGTCAGGCGATCCGCATGGGATCGGCGTCGGAGAACGGCACGGAGGTCGTCGTCGGCACCGCGGTGATGCGGATCGGACAGAACAGCCGCAACGTCGCGACCGCGGTCGCCGATCGGTTGAAGTCGATCAACGCCTCGCTGCCACCCGACGTAGTGGTGCAGCCGGTCCTCGATCGCACAGCCCTGGTCAATTCCACCATCAAGACGGTGGCGAAGAATCTCGGCGAAGGCGCACTGCTCGTCATCGTCGTGCTGTTCCTGTTGCTCGGCAACTTCCGCGCCGCGCTGATCGCCGCGGCGGTCATCCCGGTCACGATGATGCTGACCGGGTTCGGAATGTTACGGCTGGGGGTTTCGGCGAACCTCATGTCGCTCGGCGCGCTGGACTTCGGGCTGATCGTCGATGGTGCCGTCATCATCGTCGAGAATGCGTTGCGGCGTCTCGCCGAGCAACAGCATCACGAAGGTCGCCTGCTGAGCGTCAAGGAGCGGTTGGAGGCGGTCGCGACCGCGGCGCGCGAGATGATCCGTCCGTCCGTGTACGGGCAGGCAATCATCATCCTCGTCTATGTGCCCTTGCTGACGCTGACCGGCGTCGAGGGCAAGACGTTCGTGCCGATGGCGCTCACCGTCATCATCGCGCTGCTGTTCGCGTTCGTCCTGTCGCTGACCTTCGTGCCTGCGGCGATCGCCATCTGGCTGTCGCGGAGGGTGAACGAGGAGGACGGGCGGATCATCTCGTGGCTGAAGCAGCGCTACGAACCGGGCCTTGAGAAGGCGATGAAGCGACCGTCGATCACCATCGGCGCCGGCGTCGTCAGCCTCGTCGCCGCGGCGCTTGCCTTCACGACGCTGGGACAGGTGTTCCTCCCCCAGCTCGACGAGGGCGACCTGCTCATCCAGGCGCTGCGCATTCCGGCGACATCGGTGCAGCAGAGCCAGGCGATGCAGGTGCCGATCGAGCGCATGGTCTCGAAGCAACCCGAGGTGCGGTTCGTCTTCTCCAAGACGGGCACGGCCGAGCTGGCTTCGGACCCGATGCCGCCCAACGCGACCGACATGTTCGTCATCCTGAAGCCGCATGCGGAATGGCCCGACCCCAAACTGGAGAAGGCCGCGCTGGTCGAGCGGCTGGAGACGAAGCTCGCGCAGTTCCCGGGCAACGCCTATGAGATCACGCAGCCAATCCAGATGCGGTTCAACGAGCTGATCGCCGGCGTGCGCGGCGACATCGCGGTGAAGGTGTTCGGCGACGACTTCGCCTCCATGAACCGCACCGCCGAACAGATCGCCGGCATCCTTCGCCGGACGCAAGGAGCGGCTGACGTGAAGGTCGAACAGACGACGGGACTTCCCATGCTCGACATTCGCGTCAACCGCGACGCGATGGCACGGGTCGGCGTCACCGCGCAGGATGTGCAGGACACCATCACCGCCACGCTCGGCGGTCGCGAGTCCGGCATGATCTTCGAGGGAGACCGGCGCTTTCCGGTGGTCATCCGCCTGTCGGACGCCGAGCGCGCCGACCTGGGGCTGCTCGAACAGGTGCAGGTGCCGGTCGCCGGCGGTGGCTATGTGCCGCTGTCCAGCGTCGCCGATATCGGCGTCGTCGACGGGCCGAACCAGATCAGCCGCGAGAACGGCAAGCGCCGCGTCGTCGTCCAGGCGAACGTCCGCGGACGCGACGTCGGCAGCGTGGTCGCGGATGCGCAGGCGGCGGTCGCCGGCGTGCGCCTGCCGGCGGGCAGCTATCTCGAATGGGGCGGCCAGTTCGAGAATCTCGAATCCGCCAGCCAGCGGCTCAAACTCGTGGTGCCGGCGTGCTTCGTGCTGATCCTGCTGCTCCTCTACGGGGCCTTGGGATCGGTACGCGATGCGGCGATCGTCTTCACCGGCGTGCCCTTCGCGCTGGTGGGAGGCGTGCTGCTGCTGTTCGTTCGCGGCATGGACTTCTCGATCTCGGCCGCGGTGGGATTCATCGCATTGTCGGGTATCGCGGTCCTCAACGGCCTCGTCATGGTTAGTTCGGTGCAGGAGCTGATCCGGTCGGGCATGGACCGGGCCGAAGCGGCGCGGACGGGCGCGCTCCAGCGATTGCGCCCGGTCGTCATGACCGCGCTGGTCGCCAGTCTCGGCTTCGTACCGATGGCATTCGCCAGCGGAGCCGGCGCGGAAGTGCAGAAGCCGCTCGCGACCGTCGTCATCGGCGGCCTGATCTCGGCGACGCTGCTGACGCTGTTCGTGCTGCCGACGCTTTACGCCCGGTTCGGGCAGCAAGCGGTCAAGGTCGACGACGCGGATAGGGCGGACGACGGCGCGCCGCTGCCGCAACCCGCATGATCGCGTCTGGCAGGGGGGACTGACGATGGCGGCGCTCAAGTTCGCACTGATCCCCATGATCGCGATCATGATCGGCGCGCTTCTCGCCGGGTGGCGCACACCCGGCGAGAGGCTGGTCGCCGCCATGCAGCACCTTGCAGCCGGCGTCGTATTTGCCGCGGCGGCGACCGAAATCCTGCCGCTGGTGATGCACGGGGGATCGCCGGCTGCGACGCTGATCGGCGGTGCGATCGGCGTCGCGGTAATGCTGGGCCTCAAGGCGGCGGAAGGCCGGTTTGACGGCCCCGTGGCGCTGCTCGCCGCGATCGGGCTCGATCTTGCTATTGACGGCCTGGTTCTGGGTCTGGCCTTCATCGCCGGCGAGAAGGCGGGCACGTTGCTGGCGGTCGCGCTGACGCTCGAAGTGCTGTTCCTGGCCCTGACGCTCACCAATGATCTGACGAGCCGGTATCGCAAGATGAAGGCGATCGGCCTAACCTGCGCGCTTGCGCTGCTGGTGCCGATCGGCGCACTCGTCGTGCAGCCCGTGGCGCTGCTGTCGCCGGTGTGGATCACGGGATTCCTGAGTTTCGGCCTGATGGCGCTGCTCTACCTCGTCACCGAGGAGCTGCTGGTCGAGGCGCACGAGAAACCGGACTCTCCGCTCATCAGCGCGATGTTCTTCGTCGGCTTTCTCGCACTGCTGCTCATCGAGGAGATCGCGATGTGACCGGCCTGACCTTGAGCGGTGTCGATGTGCGCCGCGATCCATCCCGTAAGGAGAAGAAAATGTCGATCACCACGGCGCGATGGTCCTTTCTGGCCGCTGCGATTGCCCTGTCTGCGTGTTCCGGCGGCAAGCCGGCGGGCCAGTTCGGATCGAACGAGTCCGGTGCGACCGATGCCATCCACGGATCGAGCGCACGGCACGGCCGGCATGGCGATGCCGTCGACCGGCGATCCTGATACCGACTTCCTTCGGGGCATGATCCCGCACCATGAAGGTGCGGTCGATATGGCTCGCGCCGAGCTTGCCAACGGCACCGATCCGAAGGTGCGCGCGATGGCGGAGGAGGTGATCCGGACCCAACAGGCCGAAATCGTGAAGATGCAGGCCTGGCTCGCCGAACGGCAAGCCACAAAGAAGGGGACGCGATAATGGCACACGATCACGGCGAAGCCGGGCACAGCCACGACCATACGGCCGGCGCCAACGCCAAGATGCTCAGATGGGCGCTTGCCCTGACGGCGACCTATCTCGTGGCAGAGGTGGTCGGCGCCTTCGTGTTCAACAGCCTCGCGCTGCTGTCCGACGCAGCCCATATGATGACCGACGTCGCCGGTCTGGTCATCGCGTTGATGGCGATCCATCTCGGCAAGAAGGCTGCCGACGACAAGCGGACGTTCGGCTACAAACGACTGGAAATCCTCGCCGCGACCTTCAATGCGATCCTGCTGTTCGTCGTCGCCATGTATATCCTTTACGAGGCGATCCAGCGCTTCCGCGAGCCGCAGTCGATTCAGTCGACCGGCATGTTGATCGTCGCGGTCATTGGCCTCGTCGTGAACTTCGTATCGATGCGTCTGCTGACCGCCGGCAAGGACGAAAGCTTCAACGTCAAAGGCGCCTACCTGGAAGTATGGGCCGACATGATCGGCTCGGTCGGCGTCATCCTTGGTGCCCTCGCGATACGGTTCACGGGCTGGACGTGGGTCGATCCAGTCATCGCCATCGGCATCGGCCTGTGGGTGCTGCCGCGCACCTGGGTTCTGCTCAAGGGAACGATCAACGTGCTGCTGGAAGGTGTCCCCGGCGGGTTGAAGCTGCCGGAGATCCGTTCAACGATCGCCGCCATTCCGGGTGTCGCCGGCGTTCATGACCTGCACGTCTGGTCGATGGCTTCGGACGAGATCAATTGCACCGCCCATGTGACGCTCGGCGAGGGCGTCGATCCCGATAGCGTCAGGGTTGCAGTGACCAGAACACTCGACGAGAGGTTCGGGATCGAACATTCGACGATCCAGACCGAAGCGCCATCGCAAGCCTGTGAGGATGACCAGCACCTTCATCGCTAGCCATCTCGGCGATCGAAAGTCACAACCGGTATGCTCTATGTCGTCATCAAGGCAATGATCTCCGGTGCGATTATCGCGGCGGTTTCGGAGATCGCCAAGCGCAGTCCCGGCGTCGGCGCACTTGTCGCATCGTTGCCGTTAGTCTCTGTGCTGGGAATGATCTGGCTGTGGCGCGACACCCAAGATCGGGTGCTGATGGCGTCTCACGCCGGGGCGACTTTCTGGTTCGTGCTGCCATCGTTACCGATGTTCCTGCTGATCCCCGCGTTGCTCGGGCGCAACGTACCATTCTGGCTAGCGCTGGGCGCGGGGTGCCTCCTTACCATCCTGCTCTATCTCGGCCTGGTATGCCTTGGTCCACGCCTCGGCCTGCGGTTATAGGCCATCAGCGCAGGTCTCCCGCAATGTTGAGAGGCAACGCACACTAGACCAACGCCATATATCCGCTATGCTGGATATATGGAAAACGACTCGGCTATCACTGCGCTGGGCGCACTCGCACAGGGCACCCGCCTCGACGTGTTCCGCCTGCTGGTGCGGCACGAACCGGACGGCATGGCCGCAGGCGATATCGCCCGCCAGCTCGACGTGCCGCAGAACACCATGTCGGCGCATCTCGGAATCCTCGCCCGTGCGGGTCTGGTCCGCTCCGAACGGCATAGCCGCTCGATCATCTACCGTGCCGATCTGGACGGCCTGCGCGCGCTGACGCTGTTCCTCGTCAAGGATTGCTGCGCCGGCAATGCGGAGCTGTGCGCGCCGCTCGTCGCCGAACTCGCCCCCTGCTGCTGAAAGGACATCCCGTGGCCGTCGATATCGTCATCTATCACAACCCCGAGTGCGGCACGTCGCGCAACACGCTGGCGATGATCCGCAATGCCGGCATCGAGCCGCATGTGGTCGAATATCTGAAAACCCCACCCGCACGCGCGCTGCTAGTCGAGTTGATCGACCGCGCCGGCATGAGGCCGCGTGAGCTGCTGCGCGAGAAGGGGACGCCCTATGCCGATTTGGGCCTGGGCGACACGTCGCTGTCCGACGACGCGCTGGTGGATGCGATGATGGCGCATCCGATCCTCATCAACCGGCCGCTGGTTGTCTCGCCGCTCGGCGTGAAGCTCTGTCGGCCGTCCGATGCCGTGCTTGATCTGCTGCCAAGCGATCAGCTCGGCGCGTTCGCGAAGGAAGACGGGGAGAAGGTGGTCGATGCTTCGGGCCAGCGCGTCGCCTGATGCTCCTTGCCGTCCTGATCTTCGTCGCGACGATCGCGCTCGTCATCTGGCAACCCAAGGGACTCGGCATCGGGTGGAGCGCGATGGGCGGGGCCGTCGTGGCGCTGCTCGCGGGGGTGGTCACGCTGTCCGACGTGCCGGTGGTGTGGGGCATCGTCTGGAATGCGACCGCTGCGTTCGTCGCGATCATCGTCATCAGCCTGCTGCTCGATGAAGCCGGGTTCTTCGAATGGGCCGCGCTCCACGTCGCCCGCTGGGGCCGGGGGCATGGTCGTCGGCTGTTCGTCCTGATCGTGCTGCTCGGCGCGGCGGTATCCGCGCTGTTCGCCAACGACGGCGCGGCGCTGATCCTGACGCCGATCGTCATCGCCATGCTGCGGGCGCTCGGCTTCAAGGACAAGGCGACGCTGGCGTTCGTCATGGCCGCCGGGTTCATCGCCGACACCGCCAGCCTGCCGCTGGTCGTGTCGAACCTCGTCAACATCGTGTCGGCCGATTTCTTCAAGATCGGGTTCGGCGAATACGCGGCCGTGATGGTACCGGTCGACCTCGTGTCGATCGCCGCGACGCTGGGCGCGCTGCTGCTGTTCTTCCGGCGCGACATACCGACCGACTATGACGTGGGAGCGCTGCGCGCGCCGCGCGACGCGATCCGCGATGCCGCGACCTTCCGCGCCGGATGGATCGTTCTCGCGCTGCTGCTCGCCGGCTTCTTCCTGCTCGAACCGCTCGGCGTGCCGGTCAGCGCCGTGGCCGCTGCCGGCGCGATCCTGCTGCTGGTGATCGCGGGGCGGGGCCAGGTGATCTCAACGGCCAAGGTGCTGCGCGGCGCACCCTGGCAGGTCGTGATCTTCTCGCTCGGCATGTATCTCGTCGTCTACGGCCTGCGGAACGCCGGCCTGACCGATCATCTGGCGGCGCTGCTCGATCGCACGGCGCAAGGGGGCGTGTGGGGCGCGGCGCTGGGTACGGGCGTGATCGCGGCCGTCCTGTCGTCGGTGATGAACAACATGCCGACCGTGCTGGTAGGCGCGCTCTCGATCGACGCCACCCACGCCACGGGCGCGATCAGGGAAGCGATGATCTACGCCAACGTGATCGGCTGCGATCTCGGCCCCAAGCTGACGCCGATCGGTTCGCTCGCGACGCTGCTGTGGCTCCACGTCCTTGGACAGAAGGGCGTGCGGATCGGATGGGGCTATTACTTCCGTGTTGGCGTCACGCTCACCGTGCCGGTGTTGCTCATCACGCTCGCGGCGCTCGCGATCCGGATCAGCCTCGCGTGATGGGACTGACCATCACGACACTCGAACCCGCCGAGCTGGCCGGGTTGGCATGGTTCCTCAACGCTGCGAGCCTACCGAGCGCCGACCTCGCCGACCCTGGCCGCCTGTTCTTCCGGTTCGAGGCCGATAGCCTCGTCGGCTATGGCGGCCTGGAGGGGGAAGGGGCTGACCGCCTGCTCCGCTCGATCGTCATCCTTGCCGATCGCCGCGGGCATGGCCTGGGGCGGGCGTTGGTCGCCACCCTCGAACGACAGGCGCGCGACTTCGGGGTGCGTCGCCTCCATCTGCTGACGACGACGGCCGCGCCATTCTTCCGGGCGCTTGGCTATGCCGACGCAGATCGCGGCGCTGCTCCCCCGGCCGTCGCCGCATCGCGCGAGTTTACCGCGCTATGCCCGGCGTCGGCCGCCTATCTCGTGAAAGCTCTCTGATGCCGCTCCGCACGCTTGCCGATCCCGATACCCTGCCGGCACTCGATCCCGCCTATGCCATCCAGCGGCCGGCGCTGGGGCTTGGCCCGCTCGATTCCGCGCCGCGTATCCTTCTGCTCTATGGTTCGCTGCGCGAACGGTCCTTCTCCCGGCTGTGTGTCGAGGAAGCGGCGCGCCTGCTCCGGTTCTTCGGCTGCGAGACGCGCATCTTCGATCCATCGGCCCTGCCGCTGCCCGACCAACATGCCGGCGACGACCATCCGGCCGTCCATGAGCTGCGCGAGCTGTCTCTATGGTCGGAGGGTCAGGTGTGGTGCAGCCCGGAACGTCACGGGCAGATCACCGGCATCATGAAATTGCAGATCGACCATCTGCCGCTGTCGATGGGCGGGATGCGCCCGACGCAGGGGCGGACGCTCGCGGTCATGCAGGTGTCGGCCGGATCGCAGTCGTTCAACAGCGTCAACACGCTGCGCGTGCTGGGTCGCTGGATGCGGATGGTGACGATCCCGAACCAGTCGAGCGTCGCCAAGGCGTTCAATGAGTTCGATGACGACGGACGGATGAAGCCATCGAGCTACTATGACCGGATCGTCGATGTGATGGAGGAGCTGGTGCGGTTCACGGTGCTGCTGCGCGCGCATACTGTGCAACTGGTCGATCGCTATTCAGAGCGAAAGGAAGCCGGGGTGCCGATCAATACTGCGATGGACCTGTCCAGCATCGCGATTGCGCCGTAGGTCTCACAACTGAACTGCCTAAAAGAATTGACTATTTCCGATGCTTGCGAAGTGATGAAGCTCTCGCCGCGCTGGCTCACTCGACCCAGCTCGAAGCCGAGCGAGGCCAATTAACAGCGTAAACCACGACCATATTTTACATAATCTATGTTATCAATCTTGTACGTTTGTAAGCGCTAGATACAAATGACACCATCCTGCTAGATAGAAACGGCACTGCCGGTGCTGTCAGCGGATCGCCGGTGTCATAGCCTTCCTCGGCAACGAGGACGCGCATGGTATGACGGTGCTGACGATGAGTGCTGCAGAGATCACCCGGTTCAACACGCTGATGCGGCTCGACCGCGGCGAGATCCGGATCCCGGACGCGATGGAGCTGCTGGGCCTACAGCGGCGGCAAATCTACCGGCTGCTCGATCGCCTGCGACAGGAAGGCGCTGCGGGTCTCGTGTCGCGCAAACGTGGGCGACCGAGCAATCGGCGCTACAGCGATGCCTTTCGCGCCGAGGTGGTCGCGCTGGTGCGAGAAAACTATGCCGACTTTGGGCCGACGCTCGCGCGCGAGTATCTCGCCGAGCGCCACGGCCTTGGCTTGTCTTGCGAGACGCTCCGGCAGATCATGATGGAAGCCGGGCTTTGGAAGGACCGCGCCGCCAGGCGCCCTCGCCCCTACCAGCCTCGCTACCGGCGCGACTGTCGCGGTGAGCTGGTCCAGGTCGATGGTTCGAAACACTGGTGGTTCGAGGGCCGCGGCCCGCAATGTACGCTGCTGGTGTTCATAGACGATGCCACGAGCGAGCTGATGCACCTCGAGATGGTCGAGAGCGAGAGCACGTTCTCCTACATGCGCGCGACGCGCACGTACCTCGAGCGGCACGGCAAGCCGGTCGCTTTTTACACGGACAAGCACAGTGCGTTCCGCAACAACACGGCCTCGGCGAATGGCGACGGCATGACCCATCTTGGACGCGCGTTGGACCGGCTGAACATCGACTTGATCTGCGCGAACTCGCCGCAAGCGAAGGGGCGCGTCGAGCGGGCCAACGCGACGCTGCAGGACCGGCTCGTCAAGGCGATGCGGCTCCACCGCATCGACACCATCGACCAAGCCAACGCCTTCCTCCCCTCCTATATGGCGCAGCACAACCAACGGTTCGCCAAGGCGCCGTTCGACCCGCGCGATCTGCACCGGCCGCTCGCCATCCACGAGAACCTCGAAGCCGAGATGGTATGGCGCGAGCAGCGCACCGTCACCGGCGCCCTCACCCTCCACTACAACAAGGCGATGTTCATCCTGGAGCCGACCCTGGTCGCACAGGGGCTCGCGCGCAAGAAGGTGGATGTGTGCGAATATCCGGACGGCCGGCTCGAGATCCAGCACGAGGGTGAGACCCTGCCCTATCGCGTCTTCGACAAGATGCGCAGGGTGAACCAAGCGCCGGTGGTCGACAGCAAACACCTGGACGCCGCTCTGGCGCTCGCCCATGCCATCCAGCAGGTCCAGCCGCACCACGCCAAGCGCAACAACCACGAGCCCGCGCGTACCGCTCAGCCCAGCGGGATGTTCAAGGCCCCCTCGCCCGTCCCCCCTGGGCCTAAGCTGGATCGCCGCAAACTGGGCAATCAGCGCCTGAAGCGAGGCCCTCGCCTCTCCAACGACGACCTCGTCGCGCGCGGCCTGGGCGAGTATGTCCGCCAACACATCGGATGACCGAAGGCTGTGCCTGTCGGCGCCTCAAACGCGATGGAGTTTTGAGTGCTTCTAAGCAGACACGCGGTAAAGCCTGCACGGGAGTGCCCTGTGTCCCCTCAGCCTGGGTGGACGCTGGGCGAACCAACATGTATCTTAGGCGTTGGAGGACCAGGATGCGCGTGAATACCAGCACTTCGATGCGTTTGGCCCGCCGGGTCAAAAGCAGGTACGGCACATGGCAGGCCGTGCGACAGGCGTCGCGCGTCGAGAACGGCGTGTACGTCGTGAGCGCTAACGCGGCCACCGATAGCGACAAGCAGGACGGCTCAATTCCCGTCACGGCATAACCGGCTTGGCCTTCAGCTACTCGCTTTTTCTCGTTCTGCTGCTGATCTTCCCGGGCCTGTGCTTCTGGGCTGGCTGGCGTGCCGGCGAACGAACCGACTTCCTGAGCCCGTCGCCGGATCGACCGAACTCCACCCTTACGCTGTTCATGGTGGTCTTCGGCACCATTGTAGGACATCTGCTAGGAACGGGCTTCTTCGCTCTGCAAACGGCCTGGTGTCAGACAACCGGCTTCTGTGTCGGTGTCGGCTTCGACCCCAACATATACCGCGCCTTGTTGCGGGGTGCTTCCGATGCTCGAGGCGCGACAGACTTTGCATTGGAAGCATGGCTATTGGCGATGCTCCTCATCGGCGTGGTGACAGGCGTCGTCGCCCAGTGGCTCGTGCAGCGCGACGCCGTGAGTGGCAAGACGGACCCCATCGCGTTCGGATGGCTCAACCCCGCCGTGCAGGCGGTCAAAAAAGGCGACTCCTTCGTCGTCGCCTATGTGCTTACCAAGACCAGCCACGACGGCTTCATCGTGGCTTATGAGGGCACGGTTCAGCAGCTCGCGCTCGACGAAGACCAGTCGATCAAGCTGGTCATCCTCAACGACGTCGACCGTTTCCTGGTCAAAATTTCTGAGAGCGGCCTAGACCGGGTCGACACAAGCTCGACGCCGATCACCCAATTGCAGGTGACAGCGGCCGAGATTGCAAATGTGGCACTGGAGGTCGTGCAGGCGCCAGCTGCGGATGTTGAGGCCGTCGCACAAGAGGACGCGGCTGAACGGAGCTGACCAGCCTCACGGTCAGCCGAACCGCGCTGGCCAAACCCGTCTCGAAAAGGATGCTGAAACGGGAAAGCTTGCGGCTTCTCAGAAGCCTCGTTTACTTAACCCCGAAGTCGATCGCCAGCGCCTCTCGCTCTATCTCGGAAGCCGTATGGTGACACCAAAGGCCCACTCGGATCGGGACAGAAGGGCATCGCCGCCATGACCAACGGCGATGGCGCGAACCAGAGCAAGGCCCAGCCCATGTCCATCGGTGGTGCGTGACGCCTCGGCGCGGGCGAAACGCTGAAACAGGCGTTTGGCATCAACAGGAGGAACGCCCGGACCATTGTCCTCCAGTGTCACTTCAATCGCATCATGCGACACCTTGGCGGAGAGCTTCGCGGCGGTGCCGGCCGGCGTATGCCGCAACGTATTCTCCAGAAGGTTCGACAATGCCTGCGCGAGCAGGCGCCGGTCGCCCTCGATATGCAGTCCGGGCATGACGTCGATCGTCAGCGTATGGCCGGCAGCCTCAAAGTCGGGACGATAAGTTTCGGCCATGTCCTCCAGCAGCGCCGACAGATCGACCGCTCCCAACGCTCGACGTTCAGCCAACCCTTCGACCTCGGCGATGCGCAGCAGCGCGGCGAATATCTCCAGCAGATCGTCGGCCTGCCGCCGTGCCGCCTCGATCGCGTCTTTGTCCCCGGTCGCGGCGCGATCAAGCTGGTTGCACAGGCGGGTAAGGGGGGTGCGCAGGTCGTGCGCCACGTCGGTCGACACCTGCCGCAGATTATCCATCAACGCGGCGATGCGGTCGAGCATCCGGTTGAGCGTGGCGGCGAGGCGATCGAACTCGCTGTCCGACCCGTCGCGCGGCACCCGCTGCGTCAGGTCGCCGGCGATGATCGCCTGCGCCGTGGCATCGATGCGCGACAGGCGACGCCGGGTTAGCCATCCGACCAGCACGGCTGCGCCGATTCCCAGCGCCAGCATCGCCGCAAGCGCGGTGGCGAACAGCGACGCCAGTGTCCGGTCGATCGCGGCAAGGTCACGTCGATCAGCGACGACGACGAGCATCCCACCGGGCAGCGGTGTCGCAAGCGCCTGACCGACGCCGGTCACGTTGCCACGTCGGAAGCCGAAATGCTCCTGATAGCCTGGCTCGACCGGCGTCAGCGGCGTGATCGTCGCTGCGATCGGCCGCCCGGCGCGGTCAACGAGCAGATAATCAAGGCTCGCTTCGTTGCGCGCATCCTCGCGTAGGTGGATTGCCTCGGACACCGCCGCCAGACCACCTTCGCGCGCTTCTGCGACGAGCGCGCGGGTCTCCACCGCGACCCGATGGTCCAGTTGCTCCTCCAGTGCCTCGTGCGTCACTTCATAGGCGACGGCACCGATCGCCAGCGTCGCGGCGCTGAACGCCAGCGCGACAAGCACAACGATGCCGAAGGTCGAGCGCCACAGGCGGGTGAGCATCTACTCGCCCCGGATCATGTAGCCAGCACCTCGCACCGTCTCGATCGCATCGGCGTCGAAGCCGGCGTTGAGCTTGGAGCGCAGCCGGCTCAGATGCGTCTCGACGATGTTGGTCTTCGGGTCGAAGTCGAAATCCCACACCCGCTCCAGCAGCATGGTGCGCGTCATCACCCGGCGCGGATTGCGCATCAGCTCGGCGAGCAGCGCGAACTCGCGCGGTTGCAGGGTGACGCGTCGGCCGTCGCGCTCGACGGTGCGGCGATGCAGATCGAGGACGATATCGCCGACCCGCAGCAGATGCGCGTCATCGCCGCGTGGTGCCGGCCGGCGCGCCAGCGCATTGAGGCGGGCGGCCAGTTCGGAGAAGGCGAAGGGCTTTACCAGATAGTCGTCGGCCCCGCCCTCCAGCCCCTCGACGCGATCGGCAATCCCGCCGACCGCGGTCAGCATCAGAACCGGCGTCGCATCGCCCGCCGCGCGCAACGCCTTCACCAGCGCCAGCCCGTCGAGGCCGGGCAGCATCCGGTCGACCACGATCGCGTCGAACCCCCCGCCGGTCGCCTGGAACAGCCCGTCGCGGCCATCCTCGCTGACCGCGACCTGATGCCCGGCCTGGCCCAGTCCCTGCGCGACGAAGGCGCGGGTGTCGCTATCATCCTCGACGATCAATATCCGCATTGCCCAATTATCGCGTAGCGGCGTCGGTTCGCCAACCGCCGCCCAAGGCGCGGAACAGAGCGACCTCGTTCTGCGACACCGCCAGATCGGACTGGACCTGTTGGAGGGTCGCCGATGCGATCGCGCGCTGGGCATCGACTTGGAGCAGGCCGGGCGCGTCGCCAAGGCGGACGCGGGCACCTGCGCGGCGCGCATAGGCCTGCGCCTCGCGCGAGGCGGTCGCCAGATCGCGGTTGCGACGGGTTTCGGCATCGTAGGTCGCCAAGGCCGTCTCGACCTCGCGCAGTGACCGCAGCACCGCCACGTCCCACCCGGCCAGCGCCGCGCGCTCGGTCGCGCGGGCCTGTTCGAGACGTGCGCGTGCCGGTGCCTGGTTGGGAAAGGCCCAGCTGACGAGCGGCGTCACCGCCGCACTGATCCCGCCGGACAGCAACCCGACAGCCCCGCCCAGATTGACCCGTGGATAGAGGTCCGCGCGTGCCACGCCGATCCGTGCGGCCGCGGCGGCAAGGCGGCGCTCTGCTTCGCGCACGTCGGGACGGCGTAGCAGCAGCGCGGTGCCGTCGCCGACCGGTGCCGCCCCGCGCAGACGGGGCGCGGCGGTGCAGGCGAAGCGGTAGGCGCGCGCTTCGGCGGGCGGGCGCCCCTGCAGCGTCGCGAGCCGGTACAGCGCATTGGCGCGCTGCGCCTCGAACGGGGCGATGGCGGCACGAGTGGCAGCGGCGATCGTCGCGACCTGCGAGACTTCCAGCGGCGACACCTCGCCGGCACGCAACTGCTCGCGCACGAGAGCGAGCGAACGGTCCTGCGCCGCAGCGACCTCGCGCGCGGTGGCGATGGCGCGGGTCGATCCGCACAGGTCGACATAGGCCAGCACGGTATCGGCAACGACCGCAACGCGCAGTCCGTCGACGACGGCCACTTGCGCCTCGGTATCAGCGCCCGCCGCGGTCGCGGCCGAGCGAAGCCGGCCGAACAGGTCGAGGTCCCAGCTCGCGGTTGCGGCGATATCGTAATCCGTCGTGGGCACATTGCCCGACGCACTCGGTTGTCCGGCGGGATTGTCGATGCCCAGCGCGCTCTCGATCGTCGTCTGCGGCAACCGCGCTGCCCGTGCCTGTCGCAATGCCGCGCGTGCGCCGTCGAGATTGGCATAGGCGACGCGCAGATCGGCGTTGGCGGCGAGGGCCGATAGGACCAGTCCGTCGAGGACTGGATCGTCGTAGAGCCGCCACCAGTCATCCGGCACCGGCGCGATCGACGCGACGGGAAGTCGGGCGAACTCGCCCGTCGCGCTGGGTGGGGCGATCGTCGGCGGAGGTGCGGGCACGCTCATGCACGCGGAGGCGAGCAGCGCGACGGCGGGGACGAGGCGACGGATCATGCCAGCGCCTCCTTGTGTGCGGCAGCAGGCGGCACGGCGCGTTTCTCGCCATAGCGAGCGTAGAGCGCGGGCAGCAGCAGCAGGTTGAGCGCGGTCGACGAGATGAGACCGCCGAGGATCACGATCGCCATCGGATGCTCGATCTCGTGCCCCGGCGCGTTGCCCGCGACGATCAGCGGCACCAGCGCGAGGCCGGCACAGGCGGCGGTCATCAGGATCGGCACCAGTCGCTCCTCCGCGCCGCGCAGCACCAGTTCGCGGCCGAAGGTCATGCCCTCATGGCGTTCGAGATGCTGATAGTGCGACAGCAGCATGATGCCGTTGCGCGCGGCGATGCCGATGACGGTGACGAAGCCGACCAGCGAGCCGAGCGACAGCACCCCGCCGGTGAGCGCGACCGCGACCACGCCCCCGACCAGCGCGAACGGCAGGCTGACGGCGACCAGCGCGGTGATCCGGCGCGAGCGGAACTCCATCCACACCAGCAGCAGGATGCCGACGAGGCACAGCGCGCCGATGCTCCACAACCGGCTGCGCGATTCCTTCAGCGCGGCATATTCGCCCAGCACCTGCGGGTGATAGCCGGTCGCGAACGGCACCTTCGCGACCGCGGCGTCGACCGCCTGCGCGACGGTGCCGAGATCCGCGCCCGCGACGTTCATCGTCACGTCGAGGCGGCGCTGGCCGTTCTCGCGCTTCACCTCGTTGGGAGCGGGCGCGATCTCGATATCGGCGATGTCTCCGAGCCGCACCGGCGCGCCGGTGACGGGTGCCTGGATCATCAGGTCGCGAAGCGCATGGACGCTGTTCCGCACCGCCGGCTCACCCCAAACCGCGACGTCAAACGCGCGCTGGTCGCGGTAGATTTCGCCGACCTTGGCCTGCGCCACTAAGACCTGCGCCTGCCGGCGGACCTCGCCCGCGGTCAGCCCGAGCCGGGCCAGTTCGCCGGCGCGCGGGCGGATGCGGATTTGCGGGACCAGCACCTGGCTCTCCAGCTTCAGGTCGGACACGCCCTGAATACCGCCGATCGCGTCCCGAACACGCGCGCCGGCCGCGCGCAGCTCCGCCTGGTCAGGGCCGTAGATGCGGACGACGATGGTCGCGCCGGCACCAGTCAGCACCTCCTTGATCCGCTCGCGCAGATAGGTCAGCACATCGCGGTAGAGGCCGGGATAGCCCTCGACCACCTCCTTGATCCGCTTCACCGACGCATCGTAATCGGCATTCTCATCCAGGCTGATCCAGAGTTCGGTGAAGTTGGGACCGACCACCTCGTCGGCCTGCTCGGCGCGACCGATATGCGCGCCGAAGTTGCGCACACCGGGGATGCTGCGCAGCTCCTTCGACGCGCGGATCGTAATCCGGTCCATCGCCTCGATCGACGTGCCCGGCTTCTCGACGAAGTGCATCAGGAAGTCGGTTTCGCGGAAGTCGGGAAGGAACTGGTCCTTGAAGGTCGCATAGCCGACCCCCGCCAGCAGCAGCCCGCCCGCAACGATCCCGACCGCCAGCGCCGGCCTTCCCACCACGCACGGCAGGAAGCCGACATAGCGACGCTTCAATCCGGCGACGAAGCGGGTGTCGCGCTCCTCGGTAAGCGGCGCGTTCGGCAGGAGCAGCAGGCACATCGCCGGCGTGACGGTCAGCGCGACCAGCAGCGACATGCCGATCGCCAGCACATAGGCGATGGCGAGGGGCTGGAAGAAGGTGCCGGCTACCCCGCCGAGGAAGAAGATCGGCACGAACACCAGCATCACGATCAGCGAGGCGAACACGACCGCCGAGCGCACCTCCAGCGACGCGGCCAGCACCACCGCGAACGCGGGCTTCGGATCGGCCGCCTCGCGGTTCAGCCGCAGGCGACGGGCGATATTCTCCACGTCGATGATCGCGTCATCGACCACCTCGCCCAGCGCGATGACGAGGCCGGCAATAATCATCACGTTGATCGTCGCGCCCGACCAGAGCAGCATCATGCCGGCGCCGAGCAGCGACAGCGGGATCGCGACGAGGCTGATCGTCGCCTGCCGCCAGTCGCGGGTGAACAGGAACAGCACCGCCGCCACCAGCGCGCAGCCGATCATCAGCGCACGGGTGAGATTGTCGATCGATCGTTCGATGAAGGTCGCCGGCCGGAAGATCGTCGTGTCGACCTTCGCGTCCTTCAAACCGGGCTTCAGGTCGGCGAACGCCGCTTCGACCGCGCGGGTCAGCTCCAGGGTGTTGGCGGTCGGCTGCTTCTCGACGATCAGCATGATGCCGGGACCGTCGTCGATGATGGCGTTGCCGATCGGCGCGTTGAAGCCGTCGACCACGCGCGCGACGTCGCCGATCCTGACCGGTGCTTCGCCTGCCTGCTTGACGATCGCTTGGCTGAGGTCAGCCGCCGTCTGGACGGTGCCCGCCTGCTGGACCGCAAGCCGCTGGTTGGGCGTGTCGACGAACCCGCCGCCCCCGACCAGAACCGCGTCGCCCGCCGCGGCGCGTACTTCCGCCAGCGTCACGCCGGAAGCGCGCAGACGATCGGGATCGACCAGCACCTGCAATTGCCGGTCGCGCTGGCCCCAGACCGCGACGTTGGCGACGCCGGGGACCGCCATCAGCCGTGGCCGGATCGTCCAGCGCACCAATTCGGACAACTGCATCTGGTCGAGCTTCGTCGACGACAGCCCGACCTTCATCGCGCGACTGGTGGAGGAAAGCGGCGGCATCAGCACCGGTTGACGCGCCGCGAGCGGCAGGCGCGGCTGCACCTGCGCGATCCGCTCTCCGACCATCTGGCGGGCGCGGATCACGTCGGACCCGCGCTCGAACAGGATCTGCACCGACGACAGGCCCAGCACCGATTTGGAGCGCAGCGTCATCAGGCCGGGAACGCCGTTGACCGCGGTCTCGATCGGCACCGTGACCAGGCTTTCGACCTCCTCGGTCGACAGCCCCGGGGCCTCGGTCTGGATTTCCACCATCGGCGGTGCGAACTCGGGGAACACGTCGAGCGGCACGTCGCGCCCGGCGCGGACCCCGAGCACCACCAGCAGCGCGGCGAGCGCGAGAACGAGGACGCGCTGCGCCAGCGCGAAATGGACGAGCCGGCCAAGCATCAGTGCGCCGCCCCGAACTCGGTACCGAACAGCTCCGCCGCGCCATCGGTCACGACCTGCGCGCCGACGGACAGCCCGCGCGCGAGCAGCGCCCGTCCGCCGCTTTCCGATGCCACCTCGACCCGCTGGCGGACGAAGGTGTCGGGCGCGGTCTTCTGATAGACCCACTCGCCGCCATGAATGTCACGCAGGATCGCGGCGGACGGGACCGACAGCCCCTCGGTCTGCCCGGCGAGCGGCAGGTCGACCGACACGCGCTGACCGACCCGGAAAGCCCGGTCGCGATTGTCGACGGCGTAATACAGGTCGACGGTGCCCGCGACGGTGTTGGCGGATGGCGGCGCCTGCACCGGACGGGCGCTGCGTGGCAGGCCGGCGTCGCCGAGCGTGCGGACCGTCGCGGCGGCCTCACGGCGCACATTCCCCATGTCGCTGCCGAACACCGACGCGCGGACCCACAGCACCGCTTGCGACCCGAGCGAGGCGACCGCAGGCCCAAGCAAGCGGCGCTGCTGACGTGCCGCGCCCAGCGCTGCCTGTGCTGCTGCCAATGCCGCCGCAGCTTCGTCACGCGCGCGCACGCTGCCCGCTTCCTCGCGCACCAGGCTCGCGGCGCGATCGAGCGCGATCCGGGCGAGGCGGGCCTGCGCCGATGCGCGCGCCAGTTCGGCATCGGCCGCGGCCTGCTGGCTGCCGATTTGCTGGAGGTTGGTCGTCGAATTGACCGGCACGCCGTTGGCGCTGATCGGCGGGACCACGATTTCACCGGCCACCTCGCGCGTTGCGGTGGCCGATCCTCCGCCGACACGCACCAAGCCGATGCCCAGGCGACGTTGCGCCTCGGGCGTCAGCGTCAGCTTCAGCAGCTCGCTTTCGTGCGCGATCGTCTCGGCATGGGCGGGCGGTGCGGAGGGCTTCGCAGTCTTCTCGCCGCAACCGGCAAGCAGGATCGGGATCAGAAGAAAAGTCTGGCGCATCGTGACGGCTTAGTCACGAAAGCATGGGCGCTGCTGGAGGCGACTATACAAAGTCCCAATGAAGCGGCCCCCCGCTCTGGTTGCAGACGAGGGGTCCCGAGGTCACCCCCGACTTTTATTCGGGTTCTGTCGCGCGTGAAGTTCGCACCCCCGTCAGGCGACGTCGGACGAACCATATTGCCGCCAGCACGATCGCGCCCAGCAGGAACAGGTCGATCTTGTGAAACCAGGCCGACAATCTCGGGTCTGTGTTCCAGCGGCTCCCGAGTACCTGGCCGGCATAGGCCAGCCCCAGGCACCAAGGCAGTGACCCTATGAAGGTGTATAGGTGAAAGCGCAGCAACGGCATCCGGGCGATCCCCGCAGGCAGCGCGATAAACGAGCGGATGCCCGGCAACATCCGACCTATCAGAACAGCCGCACCGCCGAAGCGCTCGAAAAACCGTTCCGATCGGTCAAGATCCTCGGGTGTGAGCAAAAGCCAGCGTCCGTAACGCTCGACCATGGGACGACCACCGCGGCGCCCCGCCTCATAAGCAAGAGCTGATCCGAGATTACAGCCAACTGCTCCCGCAATCGCTACCAGCCACAGGTCCAGGCGACCGGTCGAGACCAGATAACCGCTAAACGGCATGATGATTTCAGACGGCAGCGGGATGCAGGCGCTTTCGAGAGCCATCAAACCGATGATGCCAATATATCCGGTCGCAGCGATCACGGCGACGATCCAGCCCGCCAGCGTCGCGATGAGATTGCTTAGCCCATTCATTTTGATGTCCTTGGCGCTTCAGTTTTCTTGCGCAAATGTGCGTCGACGCTCGTTGGCAGCCGCGAAATGACCGCAAGCGTCGTTTCCTCGATCATGCGCTAACGGAGAGACGGCCAGCTGCTCGGCGCGGAATTCAGGTTATTGGTCCAAACAAAAATCTGCGTCACGATGGCGGTCCAGCCCAAGCCGATAGCCCAACCAGCGGCCACGTCCGTCGGCCAGTGGACGCCTAGAATGATCCGTGAAGCCCCGATTGCAAAAATCAGCAACATGGCAACGGAAGTTGCGACAGTCGCTCGACGACCTCGACGGGCCTGCGCAGCCATGACGATCGCTAGCGAGCCATAGACGAAAGCGGAGTCCATGGCGTGCCCGCTCGGGAAGCTAGCCGTTCGAACATCGACAAGATGCGCGACAATCATCGGCCGGGGCCGATCCACGAGTGCCTTTAAAACGCTGACGATAATCGCCCCACCTGCGGCCGTGCTCGCAAGATAGGCACACAACCGCCAGCGTTGCCTGCTCGCTAGATATGCGAGCCCGATCGCGGTCACGATCCACAAAGTGAGGTTGTTACCCATCATGGTCGCACCGTGGGAAGCCACGATCAGCGGACCATGATCGCCGGTGCGCTCGCGCACCCACACGAGAATGGCCGCATCGAAACCCGTCACCCGGCCTGTGGCGAAGAGCGACGCGGCGACGAGTAGAAGCCCTGCGCCCAGCGCGAGCAGTGAGCCCCCGTAGAGTATCCGCATGGGGACAGTCACCCGACTTATTCCATTTGGTCCCGTCACGCCGGCTTCACGACCAGGACCTTGAACGTGCCAAGCGTTGCGACCGGGCGGGCACCAGGTTTGGCTGGCAGGCCAAACGATGCTGTCGGCAAGTAGATCGCACCGCTATCTGGATCGAGCGCACCCGTCCGTGCACCCACCGCAGTCTTGATACGGCCCACGCGCTTCACGACGGTGCCCTCAAGAGACAGCACGTCCAGCACTCCGTCCTTGCCGCAGGGAATGAATGCCAAGCGACGCTGCGGATCCAGAATCACGGCATCCGGGCCTGCGCCGATGTCGACCAGCTGCGAAAGTTTGTGGTTCGAGCCCGTGACGATGGCCGCCTTGCCGTTGGCACACGCGGCAATCAGGCGATCCGTTTTCGCGTCATAGGCAAGGCCAGATGGCTCGGCGCACCCTGGCAAGGCGATCGGCGCAGCGGCTGTGCCACGCCGCACGTCGACGACCTCCATCTCGTTTGCGTCCTCGTTGTTCACGAACAGCGTGCCGTCCGGCGTCAGCGCGGCATATTCAAGGCCCGGCTTGAGCTGCACAGTGCGCAAAGTCCGCATCGCTGCCGTGTCGATGATCGATACCGAACCGGCCTTGGCATTCATCACGAAGCCAGTTTTGCCGTCAGGCGAGACGATCGCAGCGTCAGGTTTTTTGCCGACCGTTACACGACCGAGTTCGCGACCATCGGAGGTTGAAAGAAAGCGGACCGAGGCATCGTCGCCGCTCGTCGCCATGAGCCGCCCGCCGGGAAGCGGTACGACCGCATGACCGTGCGCGATCGTGCCGATCGATCCGACTGCCCGCTCACCTCTGGTGTCGATGACGGTGACCGATGTCGACCGGGCGATGAAGAGGCGGTGATCGACTGGATCAACGCGGGCATAGTCCCATCCCCCGCCGTCCGGACCGGAAATGGTAGCCGCGACGCGATAAGCTGGCGTCGGCGGGGCAGCCCCCGCCGCAGCGAAGGAGGTCAGCGCCAAGGTAGCAGTCGTCAGTACCCTCTTCATTGTACAGTTCCTTGTGCTGGAATGGCGGGATCATGGTCGGAATGCGGTAGGGTCAGCCGAACGAGGATCGGCATTGCCAGGAGGACGAGCGGATATTGCAGCAACAGCCCGGCGATGATCGCGATCGCCAGCGGCTGCTGGATGCCTGAGCCTTGGCCGATCGCCAGGGCGAGCGGCAGGAGCGTCAGGATCGCCGCAAACGTCGTCATCGTGATCGGACGCAGGCGGTTGCGGCTTGCCTCGCGCGTCGCGACGACGGGCGGCATGGTGTGGCAGAGTTCCTCGAACTCGGAGACGTAGAAGATCGCCATCTCGGTGCCGATGCCGATGATCATCGTCATGCCCATCAGCGCCGTGATGTTGAGGTCGACGCCGGCGAGCCACAGGGCGGTGAACACGGCCGTGGTCGACAGGAGCGAGCAGCCGATGATGATGACGGGCAGCCAGAACCGCCGGTAAAGCACAAGCAGCAACACCAGCTCGGTGACGAGCGCTGCGCCGAACACCTTGATGAGGCCGGCGAAGGCGATCTGCTGCTGCTGATAGAGACCGCCCAGCTCATAACGGATACCGGGTGCCAGCACGCCTGGCTGGTCGAGGGCCTTCGTCACGTCGCCAACGGCAGCACCGATGCCGCGTCCCTGAATGCGACCGGTCACGGCGACCATCGGTTCCAGGTTCTCACGGGCGATCTGCGGTTGTCCGACGACTGCCTCGATGGACGCGACACGCGACAGCGGGAATAGATGGCCATCAGTGGCCCGGATGGGCAGCTGCCCAAGCCCGGCCTGGCTGATCGTCATCGCCTGCGGAAGCCGGACGCGCACGTCGATGGCCTTGTCGGGTCGGGCAAGGGTTGTGGCGACAGTGCCGCTCAGGGCGGTCGACAGCTGTGTCTCGACGTCTGCGGGCGCGACCCCTTCCACGCCGGCGCGAACCGGGTCGACCCGGACGTCGAGTGCGTCACCTGCGAGTTGAACGCCGTCCTTCACCTCGACCACGCCATCGATCTTTGCGATCAGTGCAGCGACCTTCTTGGCTTGGGCATCGAGCACGGTTGGGTCGGACGAGTAGAGCTTGACCTCGATCGGCTGCGGAACGGCCGTGAGATCACCGATCAGATCCTCGATGAGTTGCGCGACCTCGACTTGGACGCCCGGCACCTTGACCCCGATCTCGTCCGCGACGCTGGCAGCCACTTTCTCGGTCGGGCGACTGTGGTTCGGCTTCAGCCGGACGAAATAGTCACCGTGATAGCTCTGACCGAGATCACCGCCGAGGCCAGTGCCGAGCCGCCGCGAGAAGGTTAGCACCTCCGGATTGGCGGCAAGCAGACGGTCGATCTGGCCGACCTGACGCCCGCTCTCATCCAGCGACGTGCCGGGCGAAGTGTAATAGTCCATGACAAAGCCGCCTTCGTCGACCTTCGGCATGAAACCTGTCGGCACCTTGGAATAGCCGATATAACCGATTGTCAGGAGCGGCACGAGAATGACAAGTAGCAACCAGGGCCGGGCCGACAGGCGATCAAGGCCCTTGTCATGGACCACGGCAAGCCGCCCCTCACCGGCGACACCGGGATCCTTCCATGTGCGAAAGTCCACCAGCCACCTCACGAGGACCGGCACGACGAAAGCCGTCATCGCCCAGGAAATGGCAAGTGCCGCCGCCATCGTCACTGACAGCGCCTTGGAGAAGGCACCGGTGACCCCGGTCAGGAATGATAGCGGCACGAACACGATCAGCGTCGCGAGGCTCGATCCGGTCAGCGGTGCCATAAACTCACGCGCGGCCGGGATGACCGCGGCATTGCCAGCGACCTCCCCATCCGGTCTCACCTCGCCAGCGCGGCGGGCGATATGCTCGACCATCACGATGACGTCGTCGATCAGCAATCCGACTGCGGCGGCGATCCCGCCGAGGGTCATGATGTTGAAGCTCATGCCGAGGATGCTCAGCACCAACACCGTGGTCGCCAGCGTTGCCGGCACGACGATGATGGCGACGAACGTGACGCGCCAGCTGCGCAGGAACAGGAGGAGCACCAGCGCGGCGAGCACGAGGCCGATCAGTACCGCGTCACGAACGCTCGCGACCGATTGGGTCACCAACTCGCTCTGGTCGTACCAGTTGACGAGCTTTACCCCGGCCGGCAGCCTCACACTCGCCAGCTTCGCCTGCACTTGCTTTGCGATCTGAACCGCGTTGCCGTCCGGCTGTTCGTAGATGTTGAACAGCACCGCAGGCTTTCCGTCTTCGACGATCCGCTGCCAGACGGGCACGGCACCGGTCTGCACGGTTGCGACATCCCGCACCCGAACGACCCCTGCCGGGGCCGCCTTGACGACGATGTCACCGATCTGCGCAGCGCTGGCGACACTGCGATCGGCAATCACGAGCGAGAGTCGACCACGATCCTGGACCTGCCCGACCGCACTCAACACGTTGCCGTTGCGGATGGCGGTCGCAAGGTCCGCCATCGCCAGGCCGTAGCTCGCGAGCCGTTGCGGGTCCGCGAGCACCTCGACCTCTGCGGTGTCACCACCCTGCACACCGACCTTCGCAAGGCCGGTGATCGAGGACAGCAGCGGGGTAATCTGAAGTCGTGCGAAGTCCTGGAGCTGAGCTGGATCCGCCGTGTCGGATACCAGCGCATAGGAGATGATCGGAAAGACGGTCGGGTCCATCCGGCGGACATTGTACTGCGTGCCGGCAGGCAGCGACGGCAGGATACGGCCGACCGCGGTATCGACGAGCAGCGTGCTCGCGATCATGTCGCGCCCCCAACCGAAGTCGATCGAGATCTGCGCGGTCCCGCGCGCCGTCTCGGAACGGACGTTGTTGACGCCAGGGATGGCGCGGATCGCCTCCTCGACTGGACGGGTAACGGTCAGCGCGGTCTGATCTGCGGGACGGCTCCCGGAATCGAGATCGACGACGACCCGCGGAAACGATACCTGAGGGAAGAGCCCGATCGGCAACGACAACGCTGCGACGATTCCCGCTAGTGCCAGCGCCAAGCCGACAAGGACGAAGGCGCGCGACTGGGTGCGGAGGAACCGCTCGAGCATCAACGGCTCCGGACGGCATCGCCGTCGGTGACCTGATAGGCACCGGCGACGATCAGCGGGATACGGGGGGACAGGGCGCCATCCACGACGTCGCCCGCGTCCGACGACAGCCTGATAGTGACCGGCACCGCCTTGGCTTTGCCGCTCTGCACCTGGAATATTTTCGGGCTGCCACCGGCGGTCACGACGGCCGCGTGCGGCACGACCCATCCGTTGACCGCGCCGGTGCGGATGTCGACCTGCATAGGCTCGCCCGGGAGGAGTGCGCCCGCAGGGAAGGATAAGTCGACGTCGACCATCTTGGTCACGGCATTCAACGCGCCGTCGACCCGCACGACGCGACCTTCGATCGTACCGCCGCCCGACAAGCGCTTCAGCGACGCCGCTTGTCCGACAACGACCGCGCCGCGCTGCGACGGATCGATCCCGACGGTGACGACGATCCCGCCCGATCGCGCGACCGTTAGGATGGTCGCGCCCGCTGCGGTGCGGTCACCCTGGGCAACCGCGACGGCGGTGACGATGCCCGCAAACGGTGCCACGATGGTATGGACAGGGGTGCCAGCCCCCTCGGCGCGCAGCGCAGCGAGAGAGGTTCGTGCGTCGGACACCGCCTTGTCCGCCTGCACCAGCTGATCGGTTGTCGCGAGCTGCTGCGCGAGCAGCTGCGCCGTGCTGGCGCGCGCCTTCTGCGCTGCGGCGAGAGCGCTCACCGCTTGTGCGTAGGTGCTGCGCGAAGTCGGCGCCGTGACAAATATAGCAAGAGCCTGTCCGGCCTTCACGGCGCTGCCTGGGGCGACGAACAGCCGCGTCACCTGGCCTGGCTGCGCTTCATTGAATGTCCGGGTGCCGATCTCGGAAGGCGCCACGGAGCCATAAGCCGTGACGATCGCCGGTAGCGCACCCTGGCGGGGTGCGACGGTGTTGACGAGAACGCTGGGCGTCGGGGTATCGCTGGCATCCGGCGCGGGGGATCCGCTGCTGCAAGCCGTGACCAAAAGCAGAAGCAGAGCAGCAGATATTCTCGGATGAGGCGGCATCACCGACCGCTCCCCGCTTGTTCGGCGGACAAGTCGATCGTCGGCAGGCCCGCGCCGACCAGCGTCTGTATGGCGATCTGACGATCGAACAGCGCGAGTTCCAAGGTCATGATCTCCTCTTCCTTGGCGAAGCGGTTAGAGACGAGGTCGACATAGCCCCGCTCGTCGATGTTGGAGGCGCCGAACGCCGCCTGTGCCCGGGACGCGGCGATGCGGGCGGCAGGCAAATCGCGACGCGCGATCGCCAGTTGCGCCGCGAGCTGCTCATATTCGCGCAGCAGCGCGCCGACCGTACCGGTAGCGGCCGCTAGCCGCGCAGAATAATCGGCTTGAAGCTGCGCCCGCGTCGCCCGCGCGATCGCGACATTGCCCTGGTTGCGATCGAAGATGGGCAAGCCGACCTGCACGTTCGGCCCGCCGTTGATGACCTTCGAACTGTCGCTCGACGCGGAACCGCCAAGGATCAGGTCAGGAAACTGCGACAGGATCGCGACGCGCAATTGCTCGTCAGCGGCTGCATAGCCGAGGCGCAGTGCGAGCAGGTCGGGCCGGCGATCAGGCAGCGTCGCAAGCCCTGCGCGGATCGCGGCGGGGTTAAACGGCGGGAGGTCGGGCGCGGTCGCAAGCGGCACGACCGCATCGGGTGTCAAGCCCAGCAGGGCGTTCAGCTGGTGCCGCTGCGATAGCAACGTCTGGTCGAGCGTGTTGAGCGACGTGCGCGCCGCCTGAAGAGCGACACGGTCCGGGGCGACGGTGACGAGCGTCACGGTTCTGGCAGCGAGGGCGCGCTCGAGCTTGCCGTTGCGATCGGACAGGAGATCGTAGGCCGCGACATAGGTCGGGCGGCTGCGCGTGCCGATGATGATGTCGGTGGCAAGCTGGCGCGCCTGCCCGGCGACCTGCCATTCCTGCCAGACGAGATCAGCCGCAACTTGCCGGGTGCTGGCAGTGGCAGCGCGGCGTCGCGCGCGATAGGTGACGAGGCTCTTGATGTCCTGTGCCACTCCCAGATTCCAGGCCGGGACGGTGCCTGCCCCCGAAAGCAGAGGCAGGAAAGCGCCCGACAGGGACGGATTGGCGAGGATCGAGGCTTGCGTCGCCTGCCCCTCGGCAATGCCCCGCTTCAGGCGCGCCGCGCGAAGATCCGGGTTGTTTGCCAGCGCCAACGTCACGACGTCACTGACTGATAAGGCTCCATGATCTTCCGCGGCACCCTGCAGCGCGCCGACAGACGGCGCGAGCGGTATGTCTCGCGTGAGCGGAAGCGCGGTGTAATGCGCGCATCCCGCCAACAACGCTGCAAGCAGAATGGGCAGGACGCCCTTCCTGATCCCCCTGATCAACATGCTTCTGTCGCGCCTCCTGGCCGGTAACGCTGGCCAATGCGTCGGGATCTCGATGTTGGTCAGTCCGGGTTTTTGCCTTCGGCAACATTCTCGAGGATCACGCCGCTTCGCGCGTCGATTCCGACCTCATAAGGCTTGCCGTGGCTGGTGATATCGAAGGAATAGCGCAGGCCGCTGCCACCCTTCTCCCGTTCCAGCTCCTGATCGGTGATCGTGCCGGGACGCGCCTTGAGTGCGGTCTGCCGTGCCGTGGCGAGAGAGACCTTCGCCTGAGCGGCGTATTGGTGTCCCTTCAGTTTCGTTGCTGCCGCAGCGGCTGTTCCACTCATCGCCGCGACGGACAGCAGACCCAGCATCAATCGCACGTCTTTCATGACACACACTCCTTGGGGCAGATTACACCGTGCCCTTCTAGGAGCGGCAACCTTCGTCGCGGGTGAGGACAAGATTGATTATGCCCAACTTGCCGTCTCCGGCGCGAAACCGGATCATCAGTCGATGAAGCTCTTGTTGCTTGAAGACGATGCCGGGACGCGTGAGGACCTGGAGCGCGTGCTGAGCAGCGCAGGCCATGTCGTCGACGCCTGTTCGACCGGGCAGGACGCGATCTTCCTGGCATCTTCCAGCGAATACGCCGTTCTGATCCTTGACCGGATGGTGCCGGGCATCGCTGGCCTGCCGGCGCTCAAGGCCATCCGGGCGGCGGGGATACGGACACCTGCGCTGTTCCTCACAGCCATGAACGGCGTCGAGGACCGGGTCGAAGGGCTCGAGGCGGGGGCCGACGACTATCTGGCGAAACCGTTCGCGGCGACCGAACTGCTCGCCCGGATCAATGCGCTCGCGCGGCGCCCCCCGATCTCGGACGTCGCCGCCACGATTGCGGTCGGCGACCTGGTTCTCGACCGCATCCGCCGCAACGTGACGCGCGCCGGTCAGCGAGTGGATTTGCAAGCCCAGGAACTGAAACTGCTTGAATATCTGATGCTGCACGCAGGCGAGGTGGTGACCCGCACGATGCTCCTCGAAAATGTCTGGTCGTTTCACTTCGATCCCAAGACCAACATCATCGAGAGCCACATGAGCCGGTTGCGCGCCAAGGTCGATCGCGGCTTCGGACGTGAATTGATCCAGACCGTTCGGGGCGCTGGATACCGGATCGATGCGGGTTAGGTCACGCATCCCGGCCGCGTTCGGGAGCGCGGCCTTTCGCTTCGCCTTAATGCTGGCGGTCGTCGTGGCGCTCGGCGCAGGCGCCCTGTTGCTCACCGTGGAGAGGCAGATCGGTTATTACGCCCGAGAAGCCAGTGATGGGATGCTTCGGGCGGAATCGTCGGTTCTGGCCGCGGAATATGCCGATCTGGGTCTCTCGGGACTGACGGATGCCATCGCGCGGCACAGGGGTAGCGACGCGGATCCGCCCTATCGATATCTCCTGATCAACAGAACGGGACACCGGCTATCCGGCGACCTGCCGCTGCAAGCCGCCAGGATCGGTCAGGCAAGCGTTGCGGTGCCCGAGGATTTTGACGGTTCGCGACACGTCGAACATCTCGCAACGCAAGTAACGCAGCTGCCCGACGGATTGCTGCTTGTCGTGGCGACCGACAGCTTCGATGTTCAGCAGCTACGCCAGCGGCTCGGATACTTCACGATCTGGAGCGGCATCGCGATCGCTGCCTTCGCATTGATCGGCGGGTATCTGGTTGGGCGCGTCTTCCTGCGTCGGCTCGCGACGGTCAATCGCGCCATCGACCGGATAATTGATGGGGATAGCGCGGAACGGCTGCCGATGATCGGGTTCGGTCCGGAGTTCGACGACCTCACCCGCAACCTCAATCGCATGCTCGAGCGGAAGGACGCGGCGATGGAGGCTCTGCGGCAGGTGTCGACGGAAATCGCGCACGATCTGCGCACGCCACTTACCCGGCTCCACCAACGGCTCGAACGATTGCAGTCGTCAGGTGCCGGCGATCCCGACAGTATCGACGCGGCCGTCGAGCAGACCAACGGACTGCTCGCGACGTTCGAGGCCCTGCTGCGGATTGGGTCGATCGAGGGAGGTGTCGGGCGACGTCGCTTCGGTCCCGTCGACCTGTCCGAACTGCTCGATCGTATCCATGCGGCCTACTTGCCCGTGGTCGAGGACTCCGGGCAGACGTTCATTGCTCACCATGCTGCAGGAGTCACCGTCATCGGCGACCCCGACCTTCTCGCGCAGCTGTTCACCAATCTGATCGAGAACGCGATCGTCCACACTCCGCCCGGAACGCATATCGTCTCTCGCCTGCATATCGTTGGCGCCGAAGCAGTGGCGGAAATATGCGACAAAGGTCCCGGCATTCCCTTCGATGAACGTGAGAAGGTGTTTCGACGCTTCTACCGGCGGGATGCCAGTCGCAACACAGAAGGCGCGGGGCTTGGCCTGGCACTCGTGGCTGCGATTGCCGCCCTGCATCAGGCGGACTGCACCATCCCTGACAGTGCAATGGGCCTATGCGTCCGTCTCACTTT
>MPMC02248779.1_pt1 | contig 29451 bp, 11 predicted proteins | sample 1617281 | NCBI WGS metagenome assembly MPMC02 (sample SAMN05944809, study PRJNA350692) | marine metagenome | biome: marine; feature: ODZ; material: water; isolation source: 100 m water sample filtered on 30 um supor filter | place: Pacific Ocean | collected 2012-04-09 | depth 100m m | reverse complement strand
CTCACACAATGATACCGCCCGCTGAACTGCAATATGACGACCCCCGCACACTTGGACTGCACGACCATCTCATTCTCGTGCGCGAGAAGGAAGGCGGCCTGGCCGGGCTGGGAGGGTGGGTCCTCATCCCCACTCTCTTCCTCACCGCTGCCTTCGGCTGCCTCGTCTTTCTCCTGGCCCATCGCATCGTACGTCCCCTGACAGTTCTCACGCGCTGGCTTCCCAACCTCAAACACGACAAAGAACCCGCCGAATCCATTCCCCCTGCTCTCTCTGCACGCAGCGATGAACTGGGCCAGCTGGCCCGCTCCCTGCAGGAAACCCATCAATCCCTCCTGCGCGAACAGAAACTACGCCACCAGTCCGAACGGCTTGCCACCCTCGGCCGTATTGCCACCAGTCTCGCTCATGAGATCCGCAATCCCGCCGCGGCCATCCGTATGCACGCCGACCTCATTGAACCCGGGGTAAAGCCCGGAGGGTCTGAATCCATCTCCCTCATTCGCGAAGAAGTCGAACGCATCACCGACCTCGTCAACCAGTGGCTCTTCGTAGCCCGGGCCGCCCCACCGGAACGCCGGCCGCATGACCTCGGCGAGATGCTCAGCGCCGTTGCCCGCCGGCAGAAACCGGCTCTCCGCCATGCCGGATCACACCTCAAGATCGAGGCGGGCAATCCCGCCCTGGTCGCCTGCGACAAACTCCGGATCGAACAGGTCATCCGCAACCTCATCGTCAACGCCAGCCAGGCCATGCCGGACGGTGGTGAGATCATGGCCTGCATCAAGCCCGGTGAAGAACACGTCCAACTGGACATCCGCGACTCCGGAACCGGATTCAGCACCGAGGCCCTCGACCGTTTTGGGGAACCGTTCTTCTCGGAACGGGAAGGCGGGATGGGCATCGGCCTGACCCTCGCCCGGGAAGTCGTACAGGCCCACGAGGGATCGATCCAGGTTTCCAATGCTCCGGAGGGCGGGGCCCTCGTGACCGTTACCCTGCCCCTTCATTCAGCCTCCTGAAACTCACCCATGAACCTTCCCCGCGTTCTCATCGTCGAAGACGAACACGCCCTGGCCCTGGCTCTCGCCGCCGCAGTCCGTCAGGCCAGCGTCGACAGCGACCTGGCCCCCACCGCAGCCCAGGCGCGTCGGCACCTCGACTCGCCCACGAACTACGAGGCCATGATCCTCGACATAGGCCTGCCGGATCAGAATGGCCTGGAGTTCCTGGAGTCCCTTCCCCCGGAAAACAGGCCTCCCACCATCGTCATCACCGCCCACGGCGAGATCCAGAATACGATCGCCGCCCGCAAACTGGGCGTGATCGACTTCCTTCCCAAACCCCTCGACTTTGATGAGTTCCAGTCCGTCCTGCGCCGGGTCGTCAAACCGAACCGCCGCCAACCGGATCCGGCCGCTCCCGCTCCCGAAACCGTGGCCTTTCTCGGTGCCGCTCCCAGCATGCGGCCGGTCTTCCAGCAAATCGCCCACTCCTGTGCCTCCGATGATCCCGTTCTGGTGCGTGGGGCTACCGGCACCGGCAAGTCCCACGCGGCCCGGCTCATCCAGAGCAACAGCATGCGGAGTGGCCCGGCGGAAACTCTTGTGATCGGACCTTCCACCACCAGCGGGGAACTGAATGCCGCCCTCCAGCAGGCCAACAAGGGGGTCCTCATCCTGGAGGAGGTGGCCTCCCTCGACAATGAAGGACAGGCCGAGCTCGTCCGCCAGATCGAGGCGGGAACGGAGGGGGTGTTCCCCCGCCTCATCGCCACCACCCACGAGGACCTGCGCGGGCTGGTGGGTGCGGAAAACTTCCGGAGTGACCTCTTCTACCGTCTCCAGGTCCTGGAGGTTCGCCTGCCGCCACTCTCCGACCGCATGGAGGATCTTCCGGCCCTGGTCTCCTACTTCATCGGTCAGCTTGTCCCGGACCGCAACCTCGGCATCACCGAGGCGGCCCTCGGCCGGCTCATGACCCATGACTGGCCCGGCAACCTTCGCGAGTTGCGCAACTCCATCGCCTTCGCCCTGACTGTGAATTCCGGTGCGGCTGCCATCGAGGAAAGCGACCTCCCGGATTACCTCCGGAACGAGACCTCCGCCGTCGACGAGCAGGCACCTGCCCTCCTCGTGCAGGCCCTCGACAGCTGGCTCGATTCCCGCCTCCAGGAAGAGGAAGAGACGGTTTACCGTGATCTTGCCGAAACCCTTGAAGCCACCCTTATCCGCCGCCTGCTTGATCGCTATGACGGCAAGCTGGCCCGCCTGGCCTCCGCTCTCCACGCCAACCGGACCACCCTGCGACGCCGCCTGCAGAATTCCTGACTGCTCAGTTCGTGGTCAGCAACTGCGCAAAACCTGAGCCCGATTCAAATACCGGGGGCACGCTGTCTCGAACACCTTGTCTTCCCAGGCGCCCGTGGCCACCGTCCCCGGAATGCATCACCTGCTGCCTGTTCGCATCCGAAACCTCTCCCCCAGGTTTCCGAAGACAGCAATCTGCGTGGTCCTGACCGTCTCGTTCTGGTCCGCGGCTCCAACTCCCCGGCTGCGGGCGGCGGAAACCCTTCTCCTGCCGGAGACCGTCGTGACGGCCAGCCGGACTGATGAGGACTCCCTGCAGTCCATGAGCTCCATCGGGGTGGTCACCGCCGAGCAGTTCCAGCAGCAGGGCTATCGGACCATTCCCGAGGCTCTCACCAACACTCCCGGGGTGATGGTTCAGAAGACCACCCACGGGCACGGCAGTCCCTTCATCCGTGGCTTCACCGGACGGCAGAACCTTCTTCTCGTCGACGGAATACGCATCAACAACAGCACCTACCGCAGCGGTCCGGTCCAATACTGGAACACCGTGGACGGGTTCTCCATGGACCGCCTCGAACTGGTCCGCAGCCAGGGGTCCGTGCAGTATGGCAGCGACGCCCTGGGCGGCACCATGAACATCCTCTCCGCCGGGACTGGATTCCTCAACGCCGATCCGGGGTGGTTCCACCGGGGAAGTGCCCAATACCGCTTCGACACCAACAGCAGCAGCCACGTCGGTCGCCTTGAGACCCGCTTTGGTGAGGGCGGGGTGTGGGGGGCCTCCCTCGGGGTGACCGGGAAAGATTTTGGCAACCTCCGGGACAGCGGAGTAGGACGAATGAAAAACACCGGCTACCCGGAACAGAATCTCGATCTCAAGGTCGAGGCTCTTCTCAATCCCGGCACCACGGTCACCCTTACACACCAGCATCTCGACCAGGACGATGTCTGGCGGTGGCACAGCACCATCTTCAATGACACCCCCTGGAACGGCACCACGACAGGATCCTTCCCGGTCCGGATCTACGACCAGGAACGCAGCCTCACCTATCTCAAGATCGCCGGCGAATTGCAGGATGGACCGGTGCAGAACTACAGCGCCACCCTCTCCTTCCAGCGCTCCCAGGACAGCGAGTTCCAGAACCGCAGCCCCGCCGATATCCGGGACCAGGTCATCGACGTGGACACCTACGGAATCAATGTCCAGCTCGAGAGCGCATTGCTCGGTGGAAACCTGGTCTACGGACTCGACTACTACCGGGATGAAATCGACTCCGCCGGCACCCGCACCGGCCGTGATCCCCGCAGCCGCCGACCGGTGGCCGACGATTCGACCTACCATCTCTTCGGAGCCTTCGCCCAGTTGCGCCGTCCCGTCACCGGGAACCTGGAAGCCACCGTGGGCGCCCGCCTGACCCACGCCGAGGCTGATCTCGGGAAGGTCTGGGATCCTGCCCACGGAGTCGACAACTCCGCCCGCGACGACTGGACCAACATGGTCTTCAATGCCCGCGCCCTCTACCGGCTCAGCGACAGCTGGAATCTCTACGGTGGCGCGAGCCAGGGATTCCGGGCACCCAACGCCCACGATCTCAGCGGCAACATCACTTCCCGCAGTGGACAACAGCAACTCGGCTCTCTCGACCTTGAACCCGAGAAGTCGTGGACCTTCGAGGTGGGATCGCGCTTCACCAACGACACCGTGAGCCTGGGAGCGGCCGGCTTCTGCACCCTGGTCGATGACCTGATCATCAGCATGCCCGCCGCCCCGGGTGACAACACGGTGTCGGCTGCCAACGCCCAGGAAGCCGAAATCGTGGGCTTGGAACTGGAAGCGGCCGTGCGCATCCTCGAGAACCTCACCCTCTCCGGTCATCTCACCTGGCAGGATGGTGAAACCACCAGTCCCGCCTTCCTCGGTGGTCCCGGCGTGGAGGCACCGGTCAGCCGCCTCTCACCCCTCGTGGGCAGCGTGGCCCTGCGCTACGACTCCCCCGATCAACGCTGGTGGGTGGAAGGGCGGATCACCGCCGCCGCCAGGCAGGACGAGCTCAGCGCCCGCGACCTGGGCGACACCCAGCGCATCCCCCCCGGGGGAACTCCCGGTTATCTCGTGGCCTCAGTCCGCACCGGGGTGCAGGTCACCGAGAACCTCGAACTGAACGCCGCCCTCGAGAACATCACTGATGAGGACTACCGCATCCACGGCTCGGGCGTGAACCAGCCCGGCATCAACGCCATCATCGGGGGGAAACTGAGCTGGTAAGCCAGGAACGTCCCTCCCCGGCGCCCCCCTGTGCCATTGACCGCGAGGCTGTCCAGGCCAACCCGTTCAGTCTAGAGGCTCCACCCCTTGCGGTAGGGACGGTGGAGGAGTCCGCTGGCACCCGGGTGGTCCGGGATCTCGCCGGTCAGGGGATCGTAGTGGAAGGGCTCTCCCACAATTCCGGCCACGTTAGCAAGTTGAATCAGTTCGGTGAGCGGACCACCGATCGCAAAGCTGGAGAAGGCCTCCCCCTTGCCCTTGCAGGCCTCGAGCCACTCGCGATGATGGCCCACGCCCCGGGGGAGAGTCCTGGGCGGCTCCTTGAGGGCCCCCTTGTTCTTGGAAAGTATTTCCGAACTCGTGTTCCAGGGGTTGGACGAGTAGATGCTGCCCTTCGTGCCAACGAGCAGGGCCCCGAAGGATCCCGCTTGCTTGCCATGGAGGAGTTCCGACCCCGGACGCATCTCTTTCCCGCTTGAAACCGTCAGCTTGACCGGCGGAAGGTCCCCGCGGGCGGGAATGTGGAAGTGAACGCGGCACGACGCCGGATAGCCTTCCGCATGCACCCCGGTGGCCTCGCCCTCGATCCGGATCCGGTTGGCATTACTGGAACCACCCGCCGCGGGCTCCCAGAGTTTGCCGAGCTCCAGGCAACGGAAGAGAAAGTTTCCGGTGTGGCAGCCCATGTCCCCGAGGCTGCCGCTGCCGAAATGCCGCCAGCCCCTCCAGATGAAGGGCAGGTAGCTGGGATGATAGGTGCGCTCGGAGGCAGGACCAAGCCAGAGATCCCAGTTGAGCTCCTTCGGGACCGGGGGAGTGTCCTTGGGAAGGGTCATGGTCGCGCTGCCATCGCCCACCCAGAGGTAAGCCTCACGGACAGGACCGACCGTTCCGGCCGCGCCCCACTCAGTGGCGCGGCGCACGCCTTCCGACGCCGAACCCTGGTTGCCCATCTGGGTCACCACCTTGTGCTTGGCGGCAGTCAGGCGCATCATGCGGGCCTCGTGCACCGTCCGGGTCAACGGCTTTTCGCAGTAAACGTGCTTGCCCTGCTTCATGGCTCCGACCGCGGCCACGGCATGGGTGTGGTCCGGGGTGCACACCACCACCGCGTCGATCTGCTTGTCCATTTCGGCAAGCATGCGCCGGAAATCCTTGTAGTGCCTGGCCTTGGAGTGTTCCCGCAACATGCGCGCTCCCCGCCTCTCATCCACGTCGCAGACGGCCACGACGTTCTCGCCGGAAACATTCCTGACATTCCCTTCCCCCTGGCCTCCGACCCCGATGCAGGCCATGTTCAGTTTTTCGTTGGCCTGATAACCGAAAGCCACTCGACTGCTGCAGATCAGGAGGCCCGCCCCGGTGCTACCCTTGAGGAATCCCCGTCGATTGAAGGAAGTTTGCTTAGCCATACCCCCTTGTTTGCCGAATCCAGCCCCGACCGCAAGAAAACTCTAGCTAGAGGGTCAATCCGCAACAAAACGGTCACTTCAGGATTTCCAGCTCAGCCTGGGTCCAGGGCCTGTCCCGGTCCCTGTTAGCAACCCGGGTTTCTGTGACCTGTTTTTCCCTCACCGGATCACCCGGCCCCCACCGAAACCGCAGGTAGGACAGCACCGAGGCGACATCCCTGTCTTTCATCAGTCCAAGGGCCGCTGCCGGAGCCATGAACCCTCCCTGATAGGTCTTGCCCTCGAGCGGTCCGGACAACCCATTAAGCAGGACGGACACAAGTGGTCCCGGCGCCCCGCGAACGCGGGGTGAATCGGCCAGGGACGGGGCCAGGTCCACCTTCGAACCCGGCGCCGTGACTCCTTTGCCATCGGGTCCATGACAGCTCACGCAGGAGCGAAAGTAGTGCACTTCACCATCCCGGACGAGGCGCCTGTGATCCGGCTCCATGGCTTTGGGATAGTCGATGCCCCGGTTCCAGTTCGCGAGAACCGCCTTCCACTGGGCCCCCATGACATGATTGGGGTGTTCCCCTGTCTGCAACTTCCGGACGAGAGGAAGATCTTCCCCGCCCCACAACGACACCCCGGCAGCCAGCATCATCCCGCGACTGGGGAGATGATGCTGCGCCACCTCCTGGATCAACCCCTCGGCCGCCAGACGCGATTCCCCGCCACTCATCCCAAGGGTGAGCACGAGCTGCTGCGCGACCTGCCCGTCCCGTTCTCCTGCGAAACAACGGAGACCTGCAACCGTAACCGGTTCATCGATCCACCGTTCAGCGACCTGGATCGCAGCCCGCCGGATGCGGGGGTCACGATCCTGGTAGAGAGCCTCCACGAATTCCCGGTGAAGGGGACCAATCCCTTCCAGGGTCCACAATGCGTGAAGCCGGTAAAGAGGGTTCTTCGCAAAGCGGGCCGCTCCCTTCAGGAGAGGAACCACATCCTCTCGATCCTCACGCAGGATGATGAGCTTCTGCGCGGTGTCCCGCCACCACCCGTTGTCATGCGAAAGATGACGCACAAGCTCGACCGTCGTCTCCTCGAGCATGCGCGGGCGGGGTCCCGGGGTGTGGTCCGCATGTCGAATCCGCCAGATGCGACCGTGCTGGATATTCTTGTCGAGACCAGCTTCCACGATTGCCTTGCGGGGACCCGGGGAGAGCCACGGCGCGTCCTGGATAATCCCGCGATACATGTCCGTGACATAGAGGCATCCATCCGGTCCGGTCGCCGTGTTGATAAAACGACAGTTGATGTCCGAAGAGCGCAGGAACTCACCATCTCCCGTTTCGGCCTTCCTGAAGAATTCGAGGCCGTCTTTCCTGGTGATCTCCGAGCGGCGCACGACATGAATGGTGGGATCACAGACAAAATGGTTCCCGTAATTCTCCCAGGGCAGGGCGTGGCCCCGGAAGATTGACTGGCCGCAGGCGGAGGTAAACCCCCGGACCGCCGCAACCTGGCCTCCCCGGTCATTGAGCAGGCAGAGGCTTTTCACCATCCGGAAACCGGGGTCGTAGGGGAACCCCATCTCCACCGGAATGCCGAAAATTTCCCGCCCTGCAAGACGGTTTACGTTGGCCCAGTATCTCGGATGAAGATAGGCCCCGGTCACCGGGTCCGAGTTGTGCACCCAGTAGAGGTTTCCCGTGTCGTCGTGGGTCAGGCCCCACTGGGTCCAGTGCCCCCGCTGCCGTTCCGTCCTCCACTTCCCGTCGGTAAAGCGGTAGCGCTCCATGTTGTAGGAAAGGTAGATGTGGTTATCGAGATTCCAGATCAGTCCGGAGTCCTGATGCTCGACAGAGGTCTTGGGACCGTTCCGGCTGTGGGGACCACGCTGGTAGAGGGTGGTCGACTGGTCCGCGACACCATCCCCGTCCGTGTCACGCCAGGCAACGACGTCCATCGTATCGGTCTCGCGAACGAGGATCCGGTCATCCAGAGGAAGGATCATGCGGGGCAGGTTGAGGTTGTCGACAAAGACCGTGACCTTGTCCATCCGGCCATCGCCGTCAGTGTCCTCCAGGCGCTTGATCCGACCGTTCCTGAGGGTTTTCGTTCCCGTCCCTTCCACGTCCTGCATGTAACTGCGCATCTCGGCGACATACATTGCTCCGTTTCCGTCGAAGACCGTCAACACTGGTTCTTCAACCTCCGGTTCCGCCGCCGCGACCTCCGCGCGGTATCCCGGACTCAGTTCGAAGGTGACCACCTCTTCCTCCGGCGACAGCACCGCATAGGGATTCTCCTTTTTCTTCCGGTGGGTGCGCTCTTCTGTTTCCGGCCGTCTTTCCACCTGCTTCTTCTCCCCCCAGGGCACTGCGCTGGGCGTGAGAACCGCACTCCTGTCGATCCCGGGAAACCCCGGGGGAACCGGCAGGGTCACCTTTCCCGTAGCCAGATACTCGCAACTGCGGGCCACGATGGTCTGGAAACCAACGCAGTGCAGGCTGTCCCAGAACTTTTCGTCATGATAACAATGGCCCATGGAGGTCACGATGACCCGACCCCGGCCATAGGTGACCTGCCAGGTGATGGGTTCATGCTTGCCGGTGCCTCGTTGCTCCCGATCTGACCACGCGGAGGAAAGAACCATCAGATTCTCCGCGGGACCACGCATGTCGTGGCATAGCTCGTCTCGCGCGTGCATCCACTTTTCCGGCAACCCCTGCATCACCGGATGATCCGGTTTACGCACTGTCACCTGGAAGGAATGCCTGGCCCCGTGAGCGGAACTCCCGGCTGTTTCATCCCGGAATTCTTCCCCGGTCTGCGGATCGATCTTGATGGCCCTGCCATAGGGGGCGGGCCGCCAGCCAAGACCAATGATTTCATTATACTCCTTCCAGTTGCGGAAGGCATTGGTTGCTCCGTGGACAAGAAAGACTCCCCCACCGTTGCGCACGTAATCCACGAAGGAGGATCGCACGCTTTCCGGCCAATTGGAGCCAGTGTAGTTCAGGATGACGACGTCATGGCTGTCAAAGTCGGGCCTCCACGTCTGCCATGCCTTTTCTGTCCCCGGTTTCAGCACCCGACCCGCCGCCGAGCAGGCCTCCAACGCTTTTTGATAGGCAGACTGCACGCGGGGATCCGTGGAGTCCGGCCGGCGAAGAGCCCCGGACAACTTCTGCCCGGGAGCAGTTGAAACCGATACCTCGAACCGGCCGGTTGCATTGAGCGTGGCGCGCAGGGCATCTGTCGTGATCCGCCAATCGTGACTGTTCCGGCCATCTACGATGAGAACCTTGACAAGATCACCAGCCGTCGACAGGTGGGAAGACCAGCAGGCCAGGAAAAGAACACCCCCGAAAAGGCATGGAAAAGAAAACTTCACGAATGATCCATCGTTTCCGGAGTTTCGGAAAAAAGTGTCCGGATTTCCTCTCAGGATTGCGAACTAATTTTCGGACGAGGTGGAGGCACGGAAACCGTTGAAGGACCTGGAAGCGAAGTTGGCATACCTTGATCCCTTTGACTGCTCCCTTGATCGATCCCAGGTTGGACTATGGGAACGGATGAGGTAGCGTCCCGGCCATGCTCCGAATGCTCGGGACCATCACCCTTCTTCTCGCCCAGCCCCTTTCCTCATGGGCTGCGGAACCGGAGTGGCCGCGTTTCCGCGGCAGGAATGGTGAGGGGGTGGTGACGAGTGCGGACATTCCGGCGAGTTGGAAGGGCGGTGATTTCATCTGGCAGATCGACCTTCCGGGGGTTGGACATGGTTCGGTAGCAATCGTTGGGGAGCGGATCTTCCTGCTCTGTGGGGACCCCAGGACGAGCGAGCGCACTGTTGTCGCGGTGAGCGCCAAAGACGGCAGGATCCTGTGGCAGAAGTCCTACCGGACCGGGAAGTTCAAGGGGCATCGCTTCAATTCTCCGGCCTCAACAACGCCGGCAGTTGACAACGAAAATGTCTACCTTACCTGGGGGACAAAGGAGCAGCTCACCCTGACCGCCCTGACTCACGCCGGGGAGCAGGTCTGGCAGGCGGACCTCGGGGCGATCAAAGGGGGCCACGGTTTTGGAGCCTCCCCGATGGTTCATGGCGATCTGGTGGTGGTCAACAACGACCAGGACGGGGAGAGCAGCCTGGTGGCGGTGGATAAGAAAACGGGACAGAAGCGATGGGAGATTCCGCGCAAGAGCGTACGATTGAGTTACTCGGTGCCGGTGGTAACCGGGGACGGAACCCTGGTGTTCACGAATTGGCAGCATGGCTTCACCGCAGTGGATCCGGAAAGCGGCAAGGTCCTGAGCGATGTCAGCGTGTTCAATTTGAAGAAGAAGGAGCGGGCCGTCAGTTCGCCGGTCATGGCGGGCGATCTCATCATCGGAACCTGTGGGTTCACCAACGAACCGAAGCACGCCGTGGCGATGATGCTCAAGGACGGCCAGTTGAGCGAAGTGTGGCGGATTGAGCGCAATGTCCCGCACATCCCGTGCCCGATCGTGATTCGAGACCGGGTCTACCTGTGGGAAGACAAGGGCATTGGGACCTGTGTCAATCATCAGACCGGGAAAGTGATCTGGCGGGAGCGGATTGGGGGCGCGACCTACTTTGGGTCGCCCGTGAGTGACGGGAAGAAGATCTTCTGTGTCGATGCCGATGGCGTGGTGCGCTGTATCGCGGCGACGGATGAATTCCAGGAACTGGGCCAGACGGACCTCGGCGAACTCTGCCGGAGCACCCCGGCAATCGCGCACGGGAATCTCTATCTTCGCACAATGACCAGGCTGTTCGCGGTGAAAGGCAGGTGAATTTCTGCCGCCTGCTCACACCCAGCCTGAACTTCACGAAGGAGCAGTCGGGACAACCCCTAGGGTGCGCGGGAGAACTCGACCCGCACGAAGCGCCGGGGCACTGCTGCGTTCACCAGTCCAGGACCACTTTGATAGGTCCGGGTAGCGGTCCCATCGCCGTGATTGGTGAACGAGACCAGGGAGAATCCGGAGCCGGCATCGGTCCAGTTGACGAGGTCGCTTGAGAGCTCGAGCCGATGACTCACGTCGTCGGCAGCCTGGTTCACCTGCAGGGTGAGCACGAGGCGGCCGTCACCGGTGGTTGCAAGGGCGACCGGGCTGCCATCGGGGCCCTGGTCCGACGACCCGGTCGCGTATTCCAGCAAGGCTCCGAGTCCATCAGAATCAAGATCGTCATTGGGATTCCCGGTGAAGGAAACGGCATCGCTGCCCCCGGGATTGCCGCCCGGCCGGGTGCTCTCCCGCCAGTTTGCGGGGTCATTGTGATCGGGATTGCCGGCCGGGTTCCTCAGGATCAGGCTGAACCCGCCACCGTCGGGACCGGTCGGCCAGAGCACTTCGTCGTCGAAGGTAAACTCCCGGATGGTACTATTGGTGGCATCCTCCAACTTGATGCGATCGCTGCCATTGTTGAAGCGGGAGCCATTCTGAAAATCGGGGAAGGAGACCACGATACGTGCTCCCGGAGCCAGCATGGTTCCATCGGGAAAGGTGTAATCAATGCCGGCGGTGAAATGCACTCCGCTCAAATTCACCGTCACGGAGTCGCTGACGTTCATCAGTTCGATGAACTCGGCATCGGGATTGGGATCGGCTGGATGATACATGAGTTCGCTAACCACGAGGTAGCGCTGCGGATCGCTTGGATTGACCGGAGTCTGGAAGGATGAAACGATTACCTCCGCGGGGCTCACGAGATTGAGAGTCTCTCCGAAATTGGAGAGATGACCGGCGTAGGGTCCCACCACGAGGCGCTCTTCGTTTCCGGTTGGTGAAGTCGCCCGATTGCGAAAGGCGAGCGTATCCGGAGAGAGGTAGAGCTCTCCCCCCCGCTCGATGACCGTGCCCGGGGCAAAGGTGAACTCCACACCCCCGGTGAGCTTCCAACCCGAAATGTCGATCTCGGTCGCTTCGTGATTGGTCAGGACGATATACTCTTCGTCCTGATTGGCCGAAACCGGATCATGTTCCGCGGCGCTGATGCGGAGGTCGGGATTCGCCACCTGCGAATCCGGAATCAGGCTGGGGTAATTATTGAAGAGCACGTTGCGCCGACTGTTCAGGTAGTTGTTGATCGATGAGATGCTGGAGCTCAGCGGCGGACTGGCCGGGGCAATGATCTCCTCTGCACGGTTCTCGAAGTAGCGCCGCGCCCGCGGAGTGGAGGACGACTGCAGCACCTCGTCCATCACCGTGCGCAAGCGGCGCAGGTAGAGGCGCTGGGTGGTGGTTTCCTCGAAGAGAACATCGTAGAGCACGTTCCACTGATTCGCATTCTGCTTGGCATGTTCCTGGTCCCCGAAAAAGGGATGCGGCAGGTGCGTGCCACCGTCTCCAGTCACGCCGAAGGTCCAGTCCTTGTCCCACGGGAAGATCCGCCAGCGCTGATCGCCCCGGTTGTCGACGTAGCCGTAAAAGTTCTTGCGGACATCGTCGGCATCCTGGGTGATCGAGCGCACGGCGAGATAGTTCACGATCTGGGGAAGGTCCAGGTTGTCGATGACGTAACGGCGGCGCGCAGTGCTGGTTCTCCGATTGAGGCCTGCCACCAGATTCTGCACGGTCGTCAAATCGCTCTGGTCACCGGTCTTCTTCTCGATCCCGGTGATGGTATCGAAGAATACCGGGTTCAAGTTGCTCCGCTGGACGAACTTGTAGAGATCGCTGGCTGGATCATACCCGTTGCGGTCGAGAAAATCTTCATCCACCTGTTCGATGAAAACGCCGACACGATCGAAGATTCCGTTCAACCGCATGTACCAAAGAGCCGAATTGCAACCCGCGTTCCCGGCCGCCTGGTAGGCCTCGAAGGCCAGAGTCTGCCGCACGTAGGTGCTGTCGGATCCCCGCGCGTTCATGTTGATCTCGCCCACCGAGGGCATATCGCTGTTGATGTAGAGGCCGTCCCCCTTGTTGAAGTTGAACTTCTGGGAACTCCCGTTAGTTGCGCCACCACGTTTCCGGACAAATATATTATCATAGAATCTCTCGCCGAAGTAGACCGAGGCTCTCGTCCCACTGCGCGTGTTGGCGGCTGACTCGCTTTGCGCGAACCACTGGAAGATGGGTAACGGCGAGGAGAGTCGGACATCCAGGATCACCGTGCCGAAATACTCCGGCGATTGGTTGTTGCCCGTGCGATCGAGAAAGACGGGCGCGCGCCCGACATTTCCATTCCCATCAGAAGCGCTCACATACCAGCGCACCATATCTCCCGATCGGTAGACCGACGAGGGGATGGAGGCGGTATGGCTGCCCGCGTCGACTGTCATCGGAATGGCAACCTCCGCGCCGAAGTCGACCCGATACACCAGATTGACCGTCGTGATCGCAGCGAGCCGGGGCGCCACCTCGGCGGTCACCACGATATTCTGCAGCGAGGTCGGCTGCTGCGCAGGAAGATGAGAGACATTCTGAATCACGGGTCCGGGAGTGGTGGACTCCGCGTTGGGAAGCCCCGGCGTCGGGGAACTGAGGTAGCCGAAGGACAATGGGCCACCACCCGAGGCGCTGGCTTCGAGCGAAACCTCAACCAGAAAATCCGAGCTCCCCGAGGAGCGATTCAACCCGTGAACCGCAAATACGTTATCGCCATTCTGCAAATCGCCGAGGAAGGCGGAGACATCGATGATCTCCGAGTTGGCACTCTCGTTCACGTTGCCCTCGGCAGTGTCGTCCCAAACGGGCAGGTCCGGTGCGTTGCGGCTGGCAATCTCTCTCCCGTTGAGATAGGCCACGAATCCGTCGTCGTAGCGAAAGGCTAGAGTCAAGGCTGTCGCCGCCGAAGCGTTCGCCATCGTGAACGGAAAGCGGATAAAAGCCGAGGTCCCCTGCGTCCGCATCTCGCTCTCCACATCGGTCGTGATGTACTGGTCGTAGTCCTGCCCGGTATCGTATCCCACGCCCTGCCCCGTTCCGGAAATCCAGTCTCCGCCGGGAGTGAAGGAGTCGAAGTGCCAGGTGTTGCCGAGCGATCCGTCGCCGGGGATGAAGACCTCGGCATCGGAATTGCCGATCAGGTTGCTGACTGATCCCCCACTCTGGAACGTCCCGTAGGAGACATCGTTGAACTGCGGAGGAAAGGTGGGGGCGAATTCGCTCACCACGGTCACTCCGTTGTCCTTGACCAGCGCGAGGTACTCTCCACCCGTGCCCAGGCGAAAGTTGGTGTGAAGAAAGCCGCCGGCGTCGACATGATTATCGCTGTTCTGACCCGATGCGAAGACGAGCAGATAGCCGTTCGCAGGGATGGTGGTGGCGGCAGGGAACCGCCACTTCTCCAAATTGTCCCCCTCATCGGTCAGGTACCACCCGGTGAGATCGGCGACTCCGGGACCGGCATTGTAGATTTCAATCCAGTCCGAGGAGTTGCCGTCGCCATCGTCCAGGGCAAGTCCATTGCTGGCCATGAACTCGTTGATGCGCACTCCGGAGTCCGGGATCACAGCACCCACCCGGGCGGTGAGATTCACGACCGCGGTGGAATCGCTCGCATCATTCGAGGTGATGGTGAGTTGGGCGTCGAATTCACCCTCCTCGCCGAGCGGATCGAAACTCAAACTGATCAATCCGGTCGCAAAGGGCAGGAGATTGGCGGGAGCAGCGGTGACCGTGAAGTGATTGGCGTCCGCACCGCCGATGGAGGTGTTGGAGATCGTCAAGGTCTGTCCTCCGCCCCCGTTTGAAATGGGCAACGCCCCGTTCTGAACTCCCCCCCCGGCGGGGAACTGTCCCAGGTCATAACTGCCCGCTACCACCAGTTTCGGATCGTGGAGGAACCCGCTCAAGCCCACAACCGCAGTGGGCGTGTCCGGATCAGTGCTCTGCACCTGCAGGCCGGCTGAGATCGTTCCGGAGAGGCCGGTTGGATTGAAGCTGATCTGGATGATGCCATTGCCTCCCGGTGCCAGGGATGCGGGGGCCGACAACTCGGAGAAGGCCCCCGCGTGGACTCCCGTGAACGAGATCCCGTTGATGGTGAGGGTCTGGGTCGCTCCGAGGTTGCCGATCGGAATATCGAAGGCCTGCACCGAGCCATCGAGATCCAGGCCGACATTGGCAGGCAGATCGATGAGCGGATCGGTGGTGGGGGCGCCAATTTCAAAGGCGATTTCTCCCAACCCGACGCGATCACCTCCCGGTGGTGGTCCGTCACCCCCGTTCGAGTAAAAGTTGTCCGCGCAGGTAAACTCAACGTAGCGGGCCGTCACGGATTGACCAAAGGCAAAACTCTGCCGTGTAACGTTGCCGATTACCGGATTGAAGATCGGGTTGTAGGTGATGGAAGACCCGAAACTCCCCGTGCCCTCCGCGTCCGTTGCAAACTGCAGACTGAACTCGCTCACCCCGTTGGCATTGGTGGAGGAGTAACCCCACACGCTCACTTCAGTGAGGGGAAGATCGTCCCCCAGATCGAGAACCAGAACAGGCGCACCCGCCACCGCGAGGTAGTCAGACGGAAAACCACCAGGCGCACCAGTGACCCAGAGAGCTCCCGAACCACTCCCCGTCTGGTCATGAGGTTCAGCATTCGCGAATCCCGATCCCGGTCCCTGGATCAGATTGGAAACCGGCCAGAGGTCGCCGGCGGACGAAGTTGTGACGCTGTCGATCGGATGAAAGTTGGCCGCTCTGGCGGGAGAAGCGGCGATGACACCGAGGACCACGGCAACAGCCGCATTCATAAAATTGGGGCGATTCATAAGATAGTAAGCCAACCGCATCCAGAGCGAGAACACTCCGGAGACGGATGCAAAGTTGGGGATTATCTGGACACGCTCGCCGCAAAATCGCGCGCCTGCAAGGCGAAGCAGGCGCGCTGATCAATCTAGCGGGCAGTCACCTGCACATCGTCCACGTAGAATCCGAAATATTCGGTGGGATCCACGAAGTTGTCGGATTCAAGGCGGAACTGGATCTTGATCATCCTGCCCATGGCCGCTGCCGGCAGGGGGTGCCGGGAATTCTCCCATTCGGTCAAGAGACCATCGATATCCGTCTCGATGTCTGCGATGAGAGAGTTGTCGGTCGCATCCAGAATCGAGACCGAGCCAAAATCAAACCCAGCTTCGATATCGATAAAGCGCGCGTAGTCCAGAGTCGCCTCAGTGGCCGCGGTCAGGTCAATTGCCGGCGAACGCAACCAGACATTGGCTTCGATCTCGTAGCGCGCGGACAGATTCGTTCCGAAACAATTCACCGGGCTATTGGCAGCCGGAGGCCCCCCCAGGGATGGCGGTCCATGTTCCCAGGCTGTCCCGACTGCGCCGGAAGAGCCGGTTTCCCAATCGCCCGGGCCACTCTCGAAATCGTCAGCAAAGACCTCCACGGGCGGAACCGGGAACGATTCGGCCACGAAGAGCCGGAGCGGATCAACCGGACGCGGAATAATGAGCGTGTTCCGCGGAGGAGTCGCTGCAATCTCCATGTGTCCATCGTAGATCGGCCAATTCGCGGGCGGGCCATCGGCTGGTTCGGCCTCACTCCGAATGTTGTAAAGGAAGCCTGCCTGACTGTCCCAGGTGAGGATCAGGTCGTCGCCCGAATCCTCAACATTGAAGAAAAAAGTGGGCGTTTCACAGGTCGTAATCTCAAAGGCGACTTCACCGATCCCGACGCGATCACCTCCTGGAATCTCCCCACCAGCCCCGTTGCCCGGGAATATGAAGTGATTGTCCAGACAGGTCAGCTCAACATAGCGCGCAGTGATCTCCTGGCCAAGGAGGAAGCTGAAGCGCGAAATGTCGTCTTCATTGGGTAGCGCTCCGGAATCGATTCCTCCGTAGCTGGGATTGAAATCGATGTTCGTCCCGAATCCGTTCGGTCCATCCGCCTCTGAGGCGAAGCGCAGGCTGAACTCGCTCAATCCGTTCGAGTTCGTGGCCGAGTATCCCCAGATGCTGATCTCACAGAGCGGAACGTTTTCGCCCAAATCAAAGGTGAGGATCGGCAGACCCGTCGTCTCGATGTAGTCGCAGGGAAAACCGCAGGCCGCGGTCACCCACATCCCTCCGGCACCACCTGCCGTCTTCTCGTGCGGTTGCACGTCAGAAAATCCCACCCCGGGCCCCTGGACCAGGTTGGAGGCCGGCCAGAGATCGTTGCCGGAGGTTGAGGATTGCACGCTCGCAATCGGATAGAACTGATCCGCATCACCAAGAGCTTCAGCACTGATCAGAACCTCCGCCGTAGGCGTGTCGGGATCGTTGCTCTCAATTTGGAACGTGGCTGAAATCGGTCCGTCCAATCCTGCGGGATCGATCTCGATCTGAAAGAGTTCGTCACTGAGCATCGGAATCGACACGGGTGGATTGATCACGCTGAATGCTGCCGCGTTCGGTCCCGTGAAGCTGACCCCGCTGATGGTGAGATCCGATCCTCCGCCATTCATGATGGTGAGATCAAAGATATCGAGAGACGTAATCCTGCCCCGATCAATCGATCCCGGAACCACTATGTCCTGCTCGGTGGGAGGGACCGTTCCGGTCAGGAGCACCTCCCGGACGGCGTCATCCGGATCATTGCTGGAGATCTGCAGCGTTGCGGAAACCGGCCCCACCAATCCAGCAGGATTGAATTGCACTTCAATAATATCATCGGAGAGAGGCCCGAGGCCAGGCGGGAAAGAGGGCACTCGAAAGGCGTCCGCATTGGGACCTATCAAATTGGCCGAACTGATCAGTAGTTCCGAATTCCCAACATTGGCTACCGGGATGTCGAAGACGTCCACCATGGTGGTCAGAGAAAGAACGATCTCCGACTCGATCGAGATTTGCGGATCAGGCGAGATGAGCGCCTCCTCAAAGGCGATCTCACCAACGCCCACACGGTCGCCACCCGCCGGCGGACCATTCCCGCCATTGGTGATGTGCGTGGAAGTCACCTCCACGCGCACGTAGCGAGCCGTCACCGGATTGAAGCCAAAGCTCTGGCGAGGCGCAGTGTCAATGGTCGCTTCGAAAGATGGATTGGCCGTAACCGACGTACCGTAGGATTCGTCTCCGAGCCCGGCGGCGCCACCCTCGGCCTCAGTGGCGAAACTCACGTTGAAGCCCTTCACCCCATTGGCATTGGTGGTGGAGTAGCCCCAGTAGCTGATCTCGGCCACCGTAACGTCCGACCCAAGATCGAACCAGAGGTATTCTGGCCCGGCATGCACGGCGACATAGTCAGAGGGAAAGCCGCCGGGAGCATCGGTATACCAGGTACTGCTCGGACCAGCACCAGCGTGGGGTTCAGCAGCGCCGAAGCCGATGCCGGGCCCCTGAATGATGTTGCTGATCGGATTTCCACCGGGGTTTCCGTCGGTCATGTTGGAACCGATTGCATCGATGGGGTGGAAGTTGGCGGCCTGCAGACCAACGGCGCCGAAGAACAGGCTACTTGCCGCCAGGACCAACTGCCGGCCTCGATAAATTTGGAAGGATCTCATGGTTGGTAGGGAGAGTGATTTGGAAGAAACGTAAAACGCCCTTCCCGGCGTTGTCGACCGGAAAGGGCGCTGTCGAAAAATCGTTGATCGCAGTCGCCCGACTAGCGGCGGCGACGGAAGGCGAGACCGGCAAGCCCGAGGAATCCAAGGAGCACGGAGGATGGCTCCGGAACGCTGAAGGCAACCTCCCCGAGACCGACGCGATCCCCACCCGCTGGTGGGCCCTGCCCGCCGTTGGAATAGTAGGTCGAATGCACCGTCATCTCGACGTAACGCGCAGTCACCGCTCCGAATCCATTGGTCTGCATGGAGGCATCATCGATGAGCATCGAGAGCATGGGATTCGAAGGGATCGAAGTTCCGAATCCACCGGTTCCGTCGGCATCCGTGGCAAAGCGTAAACTGAAGTCCTGCACCCCGTTGGCATTGCTGACGGAGTAGCCCCAGGTGTGAATCGCGTTGATGGGCGTATCGCTGCCCAGATCAAATGTCAGAACGGGCTCCCCCGCCGCTACAATGAAGTCGGAGGGAAAACCACCAGGCGCTGCCGTGACCCAACGGCTGCCTCCACCGCTACCAATCTGATTGTGAGGGTCGGCGGCGTCGAAACCCACGCCAGGTCCTTGCACGAGGTTTGATACCGGCCAGAGGTCACCCGTGGTGGTCGATGTCGCCGAGACCGGCGAAATTAAGACATGACTACCATGGGACATCGCAGCCGACGCAAGAATCGCTGCTAGTAATGTTACGGGCTTTCTCATTTTCGGGTGTTAATTTGAATCTCCGCGCCCGCTTTTCTAGGGGTATTCTCTGGGAGTTAAAATCAAAATCTGCGGGAACCGTAATAAATTTTCAGGCCCGGCTCGGAGGGAGAAATCAGGGCCTAATTGGAAGCCTGCAAGAAAACCTGCACTGCACCAGAATTGGTGGCGACCACGATGTCGTGCCGGGAATCTCCATTGAGGTTGATAATCTCCACCGCCGTAGCGTCTCCAGGGATTATGATACCGCTCTGAGCGGGCAGGATCGGGAGAAATCCTCCCGTGCCGTCGCCCTTCAGCAGGAGGCTCAGGCCGCCGTCCATGCGGCCGGTCTCACGCTGCGGACCAAAGAAATTCTGCGCGATGATCAGGTCCGGGTGCACATCGGCGTCGGCATCCAGAAACGCGACGCCGAATCCCGGGGAAGCTTGGGCGAGTCGCGGGAGCGGGCGGAAGGCGAACGTCCCCATGCCATCATTGATGAGGATGCCGCTCTCAAGGGTGTTCACCTCCAAGCGCAGGCAATCCGCAAGAATGGCTTCAGTATAGATCTCCTCCAGCTTCGCACTTGCATATTGATGGAAGGTCGGGAATTTCTCCCGGAGATGTGGCATTGCCTGGGTCGAACAGCTTTTGCCCCGCACCGGGCGCAGTCCGCCTCCCTCCCCCGGCTTTGCCTCCACAATATTCTTTCTCCCCGATGCCGCGAGGTCCCCATGGTAAATCACCTGCGGATTCTCGACAGACGGGTGATACTTGGTGTTTTGACCGAAGTTGGTGACCGCGAAGTCGATATCGCCGTCCCCGTCGATATCCGCTCCCGCGATCCCGTTCCACCAACCTAACAACTGAGCCAGCCCCGAATCCGTGGTGTGTTCAATGAGTTCGCCTTCCTGGTTCAGGAAGGAGCGCACCGGTCCGTATTCGGTGGTCACCAACAGATCGGGCCAGCGATCACCATTGACATCCGCCCAGAGAGCATCGGTCACCATGCCAATCGCAAGCGGCCCGCCAGTTACGGTAAAGTTCCCGCCCTCGTTCTTCAGCAGGCGGCTCATGGGGGAAGCCGGATAGGCCCCGGGCACCAGCCGTCCACCGACGAACAGGTCGGGATCGCCATCGCGATCAAAATCGACAACCGCAACCGGCCCGGAGCTCTCACGCAGGTCGGGAACCGCCCCTCCAGCCTTCACAAAACGCGGTGACCCGTCCGCGCCTTGGTTGAGATAGAGGCGATCGAGGTAACTGGCATCGCCCACCGGAGCTTCCACGCCCCCGCTTGCCACATACAAATCGAGGTCGCCGTCGCCATCGGCGTCGAAGAACGCGCATCCCATGTCCTCGCACTCGCGGTCCGGGGCGAACCAGGTCCTGCCCTCGAGTTTGACGAACTTCCCCGGCTCCGCGCACAGGAAAATCTGTCCCTCTTGCCCGGCGGCGCCTCCCAGGAAGAGATCCTTGTCGCCGTCGCCATCGATATCGCCCCACGCCATGGCCGGACCGAACTGCGAGAGTTTGTTCGGAAGCAGTGGTTGCAGGGCGAAGTCGTCGAATGGACGTTCGACGTGACGCGCGGCCGCGAGCATCTCGGATTTCTCAAAGAGAGGAGGAGTCGGGGCCGGCGCCTCGGCGGTCGGTTCGGCGGTCGGTTCGGCGATAGTGTAAAGACGATCGGCCGCGAGGTTCCCGAACTCCTGGATCAGGCCGCTCGGCCAGTGCACCCTCAGGCTGGTAATCCGGTCCTCGTTCCCGAGCCCGATGGAACAGATTCCTGGTTCATCAGAGGACATGAAGCCGCCTCCGCCATTGAAGAAGCGCACATGTTGGCCTGAGTCGGTCGTCACTCGCACCAGGGCGCCGAAGCCCGAGCGGTTACTGCGGGTTCCCTGCAGGCGGATCCTGATCCGATGATGGCGCGCGGAGCGATTGCGGTAAAGGCTCGGCGCCGAGGAGAAGTTGTTGACGACAAGATCGAGGTCCCCATCACCGTCGAGGTCGCCCAACCCTGCACCGAAACTGATCGCGAGTTCGTCGATTCCCCAAGCGGGGCCTTGTTTGTGAAATCCGTAGTCGCCATCATTTCGAAATGCGAGGTTCTTCTCCGGGAGGCGCGGGGCCTTGCGCCAGGCGCTCGGATCGGTGGCGCGGCCGCTCTTGGCAAGCTGGGCCGCGAAATCGCTGTTGAGGTAATCAAAGGGGAAGCCGTTGGTCGCGAAGACGTCTTCGAAGCCATCTTCGTCGAGATCCGCGATCTTCATCGACCAAGTCCAGTCCGAACTCGCCAGGCCGGTGAGATGGGCGACCTCCATGAAGTGCTCGGTCCCCGTGTTCAGGTAGACGGCATTGCGCATGTACTGGCGGGGTTCGGCGGTGTCGAGGAACCACGCCACGGCCTCCATCGCACCCATTGAAATCTTCTCCCGGTAATGGGTCGTCGCGGACATGTCGGCCGCCACCAGGTCGAGACGGCCGTCGTTGTTCAGGTCTCCCGTTGCGGAGCCCATCGTGAACCAGGGGGTGTGAGGCAGCGCAGTGGCAAGGATGTTCTCGAAGGTCCCGTCCCCGCGATTGCGGTAGAACTTGTCCGGGTCGGTGAAGTCGTTCGAGACGTAAAGATCGGGGTATCCATCCGCGTCGTAGTCCCACCACGTCACGTCCAGTCCGTGGTCTGGTCCCTCGATGCCGGCGTTCTTGCTTACATCCACAAAGTTCAGCCTTCCCGTTTCCACGAGGAGGTTCTTGAAGAGGTGATCGAACTGCCCGGCCTTGGTGAACTTCTGCTCGCCCCCGGGCAGGTTGATGACGCTGACCAGTTCGCGGTATGGTTCCTTCACGGTGTAGGTTCCGGGACCTCCCTCGTACTCAACCTTGGGGTTGCCGATCGGTTCACGCCGGTTGGTGACCAGATAGGCGTCCAGGTCGCCGTCGAGGTCATAGTCGGCAAACGCCATTTTGACGTTCGCGCCAATGAAGCTTAGGCCGCAAGCCTTTGCCCGCTCCACAAATGTTCCGTCGCCCCGGTTGAGGTAGAGCCGATTCTCCGAGGCGTAGGCACAGACGTAGAGGTCGAGCATTCCGTCATTGTTCAGGTCCGCAAAGCTCGCCCCGGTGCACCACGATTCGTGGCCCCTGAGCCCGGCCGGCACCGTGACATCCGCAAACTTGAAGCCGCCGAGGTTCCGGTAGAGGCGGCCGCCGCCATGGGGACGGGTGAGGTAAATGTCGCACAAGCCATCCCCGTCGTAATCGCCCAAGGCCACCCCGCCCCCCGTAAACCCCGTCTTCTGCAACAACTCCTCGTGCGGGCTGTCCGGGGCCCAGAGATGGACAAAGTCAATCCCCGTCACCCCGGCGTTGAGTTTTTCAAACAACGCCTCCTCCACGACTGCCGCCGGAATCGATCGTTCGAGCGGTTGCGATTCGATTGCCCCAGCCGGGAGACCCGATTGCACCCAGTTCCACCCGCTCTCGACTTCCCTCTCCCGGTCCTTCTCCTTGTCCTTCCCGGAGCAACCGGACACGAGCACCAAGACGACGACGAGAATTGGAAAGCGCAGGTTCATCAGGTGAAACGGAGCTCAACGATACAGTCGCAGATCACCCCTCGCCAATGATTAAAGACCGGGCCGCCTCTCAGTCCGCGGATGAGATCGTGACACGCAGCCGGACAAACTGCTTTTGCTCCGACTGCCCCGTGAAGTGCCAGGTCTCCACGGGCGTCGCCTCTGCGCTGACCTCAGGCCCCACCAGGTCAGTGGTCGCAACCCATTGCACAAGATCACCTGAAAACTCGACTACCCCGACCGCATCCTCGGCATCCGCATTGTGGGGAAAGGAGATCGCCAGCTCACCACTCGCATCCACCGCCACCTGCAGACCCTGGACCGCATCCAGGGCATTCTCATCCGAGATCCCAAAATAATATTCCAACAAGGCACTACGTCCATCGCGGTCACCGTCCGCGTTCGGATCGCCCACAAACTGCACCCGCTTCTCCCTGCCGGGCGCCCCGCCCACCTGACCACTGCGACGCCAATGGGCGGGATCATCGTGATCGGGATTCGATCCGGGGTCGATCAGGACAAGACTGAACCCGCCCCCATCAGCCGGCTTGGGCCAGGGCGTGCGATCATTGAAGCGGAAACTGCGGATGAGTTCAGCGTCTGCGCCAATCAATTCGATTCGTTCGCCACCGTTCTGGAGCCTGTCATCGCCCGGAAACTCTCCCGCGATGCGGGGATTCGTCCCATAAAGACTCTCGAACACAGCCTGATCGGCCACCACTAGAATCCGCGCTCCCGGGACTAGAATCAATCCCGCGGGAAAGGCGAAGGAAATGCCCTTCGAGAAGGCCGCTCCCGTGAGATCGATCGGAGTGTCGGCGATGTTGAGCAACTCGATATACTCCGCCAGGCCGTTGGGCGCAGCAGGATGATACATCACTTCTGAAATCGCGAGGTTGGTCGAATCAGCCGGGATTCCGACCACGAACGTTGCATCATTCAACGCAGACCACTCCCCGGCAGTCGTGCGGATGCGCGCTCTCACCTGCACCGAAGTCGACAATGCAATCGGAGCACCAAAGATCCGCGCTCCAGCCAGAATCCCGCCTCCCGGCAAGCGCGGATCGCGGCCATCAAGAGTGTAGTAGATCACCCCCTGCACGTTGCCCGGTTTGCGAATGATGAGCGAAACTCCGGCCCCTACGATTCCGCCCTCCTCGCTGAAGTCGGGGGGCGCAGAGAACTGGCCATCAATCCAGGCCGCTCTGGTGATCAGATACGACTTCATCGACTGCAAACGACTATTCCAGCTATTGACCGACAATCCCTGCGCTCTCACCAGGGCGGCCGGAATCTGAGCGGACTGCCGATCGATGATGGCAACCATGTTGTCGTCAGCCAGCGGCCCTCTGCGCAACTCGTACCATCGATCGATGTGCTCCTGCATGTAATCGGGATCATCGAAGAGCCTCGGGTACCACAAACGATCCGCGCGAAAGAACAAGGTCGATGTCGGCGAGCTCCCGTAGGCGCCATTATTGAAATCCCACATCGGTCCCATGTGGAGCTTGCGCACCCCCGACGAGACCCACGGGAACACGGAAAGCAGCATCCCGTCGCCCTGCTTGGCCAGGTTCAGCAGGTGGAAGTAGTCAATGAAGTCGCGCGTGTTGAGATAATTCCGGTAGCCCGTCGCGGGATTCCGCCAGCGCGCCTCGTCGTAGAGCACATTCTCAAAGCGTCGAAACCACAATTCAATCACACGGCGCTGCAGGTCATTGATCCGATAACCGTTGGGATTCTCAAAGTTGATGAAGGCGTTGTACTGGCGCGGAATATCATCGCCGCGTCCAGCTACGTTGGGCGCGGTCTGCTGGTCACGATTGGGACCGGCGGTGTGGAAGAACTGCGGTGAGGTCGCCCCGTTCCCGGTGGGATATCCGCTGATCGGTTCGGGATCCATGCGATTGATCCCAAGGAGCCAGCCGCCCGTTCGGCCATCTTCACTCAGTGCTTCGAAATCGATTCGGTCGTTGCCCCGCGCCACCTTCTCGGCAAAGGCATAGACGCCCCGCCGGTCGGACGCCCGCAAGCTTCCTCCGCTCTCGTTCACAAAGACATCCACAAACCGGAAGCGCGTCCCGTAGCGCCCCGTCTCCCCGCTGAGCGCCCAGATGAAAGTGTTGTTGAGCATGCTCCGATCATAGTTGGGATGCGGATAGTAGAGAATCCAGTCGGACTCCTTTGGCAACCCGAGTGGACGCACCTTGCGGTCATCGTCACCATTCTGTTTCCAGGTTTCCAGGCTGTAAGGTTTCGGATTCCAGGTCGACGAGAAGGCTCCGCGCACGCGAATGCCAATCCGCGAATCGGTCTCGGCCGGGGCTGAGATGGACGCCATCCCAGTCATGGGATCAGTCGCGATGATTCGCAGATAGGCCGACTGCCGTTCCGGTTGGATCAGCCCCCCTCCGGTCTGGCTTCCGGTGGACCATCCCTTATTCGGCACTGAGCCCTGTCCGAAATTTTCGATGATCACAATCGGCAGCCCTGACTCGTAGCCTGCGAGATCCGGGGCAAGTCGCACAAAGCTCTCGGTCGCAATGGCCGGCGGTTGATCCCCGCTGAATGTGGCGGCGCGGATCTGAACCGTCCCCGTGATCGGGATCGAACCGTCATAGACCATGCCATTCGCAAGGGAGGGCAGGCTCCCATCGGTGGTATAAAGGATCTGCGCTCCCGGGGTGGGAGTGCTCAGCTCAAGAGCGAGATCCTCAACAAAGGTCCCACCTTCCACCGAGAAGGTCGGCTTCGCCGGCTCCGGCGACACACAGTTGATCCCCGCCTTCAGCAGGAGGCTGGTCAACGGCTGAGCGGGATCATTGGACCTGAGCTCAAGCTGCGCATTGAAGCAGCCCTCGGCTCCGCCGGAATCGAAAGTGACGGTGAACTCGTGCGCCTCACCCGCTGCGATGAAATCCGGAACTCCACTCACCGAAAAGTGCTCCGAGCCTGTTGCGTTCGTCAGGATCATGGTGGAGGTGAGCTCCAGAGGCAGATCGCTCCCTGCGTTCGAAATGCTCAAAGGAAGGGTGACTGCGCCGGGGTCGCTCGCAACATTCCCAAAATCGAGGACCGCCTGTACCGCGAGAATCGGATGAGGATCCGGAACCGCGTCCGCAAACGCCACTTCGCCCAACCCAACCCGGTCGCCTCCGCCGGGCGGACCACTGCCGCCATTCGCGTAGAAGTTGTCCTCGCAGGTAAACTCAACATAGCGGGCCGTCACCACTTCTGAAAACGCAAAGCTCTGCCGCGGCGCGTCATCGATCACGGAATCAAAAAACGGATTGTAGGAGATCGACGCACTGAACTGCTGCTCGCCTTCTGCGGCCGTCGCAAAACGCAGACTGAACCGGCTCACCCCGTTCGCATTCGTGGTCGTGTATCCCCAGACACTGATCTCGGAGAGCGTTCGATCCTCCCCAAGATCGAAGACCAGAACCGGCTTTCCTGTTTGCTCGATATAGTCCGAGGGAAATCCACCCGGCGCGGCAGTGACCCAGCGGTGTGACGCTCCACTTCCCAACTGCTCGTGCTCTCCGCCTGCAGCATAGCCGTTGCCCGGCCCCTGGATCAGATTGGAAACCGGCCAGAGATCTCCCCCGGTGGAAGTCGCGACGGAGGAGATGGGATGAAAGTCGGCCGCCGTGATCCCCTGCGAGGCCATCACGGCGATAGCGGGTGCGAGGAGGGCACGAAGGAAGAGGGACTTCATGGGCAGGGGGTTGGATCCGGTCGAAGAAGGACAAGATGCCTGCGAACCCCCTGGAAGGCGACAAAAGAGACTCAAAAACAGTGGAGGCGGCGGGCGGATTCGAACCGCCGAATAACGGTTTTGCAAACCGTAGATACCCCTAATCCCTAGGGTATTTTTGCCTTTGTTGCCCGTTTGTTGCCCACTAAGCAACCCAGGTCGGACACCCCTCCGTATAATGGGCGACGAGATGCGAAGAGAAGCAAATAGCGATAGAGGCAAAGACAAGACAAGGGTCAGGGAACTGCCCAGAGGCACGGCTCTATACAGGCAAGGATACCGGTGGATGGTGGAGTCGCGTCTTGATGGAAAACGCTCACGTAAGTTTTTCAGGCAAGGAGAGGTTGAGAAGCGAGACGCTCATGTCGCCGTTGTTCAAAGCGCGATCGAAAACCTTGCGAAGTCTGACCGTCCGGTCGTCACCAACAACGCACTGCTCGAGGAGTCTGCCCGCTGCTCCAAGATCCTGACAGAATACGGGAGTTCCCTGACTGAAGCTACCGAGTGCCTCATCGCCCGTCTCAGGGAGGAGTCGCAACGGAACTCCACGACTTTCAGCGAGGTCTTGCAGGACTTTCTTGAGGAAAAGGAGCAGGAAGGAGTCAGCGAGCGACATTACCAGGATTTATCCCACCGCCTGAAACGATTTGCAGCGGACTACGGCGACCATCCGATCAGCACGATTACCCGCAATGCCATCAGCGCCTGGATTCTTGGGTTGAAGGTCGCCCCCCAGACCAAGATCAATTTCCGCCGGACCTTATCGAACCTCTTCGGATTCGCCGTGCGCACAGAAATCATCGACGTGAATCCTGTCCCCAACGTTACGTGTCCCAAGGTTCGCAGAAGCAAAACGATCATTCTCAGCATAGACGAATGCACTAACCTTCTAGTTCACACCCCTTAAACTCTTCTTCCCGCTATCGTGTTGATGCTGTTTTGCGGCGTGAGAAATGCTGAAGTGTCTCGCCTGGACTGGAGAGATATTGACTGGGAAGACTACACGGTTGAGATCGGTACAGACGTTGCGAAGCGCGAGGGACATGCCCGTCACGTAAAGATCCCAGGAAATGCCGCTGAATGGATACTCCCACTGGCAAGAAAGCGTGGACCGATCGCCGATTTCGACAGTTTTAATGCCTTCACGAGAGCGCTACAGGATGCACGCAAAGCAGCAGGTTGGGAAAAGGGGGCGTGGCCCGCTAACGCATTACGCAAAACATTCATTTCCTGTCACTACGAGTCCTGCGGATCAATCGATGAGACTGCCAAGCAAGCAGGCACATCGGTCAGAATGATCCACAAACACTACCGCAAGCTCATCAAGAAGAGGGAAGCAGACAAGCTCTGGGAGCTATTCCCTCCGGGCAGTGAACACAATAGCTCCGTAGTCAGAATGGTTGAAGCCGCGTAGAGCGAGGTGGTCGAGTTACCCGAACTAGGCCAGAGCTAGTGTTAGTCTGGGCGTGTTGATGGTGTGTTTCAAGTTGTAGAGGAAGTGCCAGGATCTTGCGTCCCGTGCAGGCCTGTTCAGGCACTCGCATCCCGGCGCAGGAAAAGGATGGACACCCTGCTGTAAGATTGAGGGATGTCAGAAAGGCATCCATCAACAGAAAATAGCGGCAGCGGGGATTCTCACAGAGAATTGAGGGAAGAACCCACGGGTCAGGTTACATCTACCAGTGTTTCTGGACCTGGCATATTTCTAGGTCTCGAGGCAACTCGTGCCTACCTGTTTCCAGATTCTTCCGGTCCCTCACCGCGAAGTTGGAGTGATTGGCGGGCACGAGGATATTTCTCTGTCGTGAAGATTGGGGGACGGGTGTTCTGCGACCCCAGTGTCGTCCGTGCCGAGCTCATGAAGAAGTTCACCATTCCCGCTGCAACCAAATGAGCAGGGTTCGTCTTGTTGGTACCAGCGATTTCGTAGTCTCAGTCATCCAGTTGCAGTAATGCCAACCATTCGCGAAGACTACCAGAACGCGGAGTGGAACGTTCTCTGCTCCGCCTTGGAAGACCCTAGACGATTCTACGAGTTGCGGAGAGAATTCTCCGTGGAGGACTTCCGGGATGAAACCGCCCGTGCGATCTGGGACACATCTATGGCCATCCTGGACGCCACTGACGGCCTCGACCGATTGCGGGAGGAGACACCCTTGATCTTCGCCATGGGGGATGCCCTGGGGCATTCTAGTCCGGTTTACCGGGCGGCCTGCGATGTTCTACTGGGGTCGCGTGCGGGACTCAGGGAGGATAGCGAGTGGGAAAGCTGGAAAGGTCGGTTCCGGGAAATCATCCGACGGCACCGGAAGGCCGTGCTGGAGGACAGGCTGGGGAAGGCAAAGAGCGTTGAAGAGTGCAAGTTACTCATTGCCCAGTGGGATGAGCTACAGAGTGGCGAGACGGGTTCTCAGGGGGAACCGTCACTGCGCCAAAAGCTCGAAGACCGACGCTTTGACTACGAGGTGGTTCATCCAGCACCTGTCCCCGCACTGACCCTGGGAGGGCACCTGCTGGCAAGCAAGGGGCAGATTGTGTCCCTTCAGGCACCAATGAAGGCAGGCAAGTCAGCCGCGATCTCTGGCATCCTGGGTGCGATATTTGGCGGCAACCGAGATTGCCTTGGATTCGAGTGCCCTGAAGGCCACGGCGGCAAAGCGATCATCCACTTTGACACCGAGCAGAATCGCCACGATGCAGATCGGCTCGTTCGCCGTAGCGTCTACCGGGCTGGGGTCGATAAGCCTCCTGTAAGTTTTTCGAGCTTCAGGCTTAGAGACCTGCGGCAGGAAGAGAGGCGCGAGGCCCTTACAGTCGTAATGGAGGACGAAGCGGAGAAGCACGGGGGAATTTACTCCGTTTTGCTGGATGGTGTCGCAGACCTCTGCAAGTCACTCAATGATGATGAAGAGGCATTCGG
>MPMC02124533.1_pt1 | contig 30111 bp, 26 predicted proteins | sample 1617281 | NCBI WGS metagenome assembly MPMC02 (sample SAMN05944809, study PRJNA350692) | marine metagenome | biome: marine; feature: ODZ; material: water; isolation source: 100 m water sample filtered on 30 um supor filter | place: Pacific Ocean | collected 2012-04-09 | depth 100m m | reverse complement strand
TCATAAGCATCATAATCCTTAAACTTAGAAACTTTCTTGTTTTTGTTTTTACGACGTGCATTTTGCACATCATAACCGAATGTTTCGTAGTCGTCCGCATAAATGTCTTTTACGTTGTCGGCCGACATGTCGGTCTGAGACTTGTTATACTTCTTGAATGTTTTGCCCATTGTTAAGTGTCAAATGTGAATGACGTTTTTATTTAGAGTTATCAATCAGTCAAGAGAGTGAGGTTACCCTGACTCACATTACTGTTGATAAATTTACCTACAGAGAAGTCCTGACTATCAAACTCAGACAGAAATTGCTGGTCAAACGAATCAGCATCCTCTGTGCTGTAAGTATAACTCTTTTCGGATGATTTGTAAACTACCTGCACCTGATTAGTGTTGTTATCAATGATAACACGGTCAATAGCAGATGAAGGAAGATTGTCGTAAGTTTTCATGATAATTTACTGAGTAACGATGAGTTTCATTTGAAGGTGGTCATAAGATTGTAACTTTGCACCTTCAGGTAGTTTAGAGACAAGAGCAGCAGCATAATCTGATGGATACTTATCTCTTAGACGAAGATAACGATTTCGTTTGTCTTTATCATCAAACTCAGGCACATACTTGGTGACATAAACATCACCCTCCAGAGTGAAGTCTTCCCATGTCAAATCAGGGAGGATTGATTCGATGTCTTCTTTGATGAGATTCATTTGGTGCAGATAGCGTCGGTGTACTCTTGAGTCAGTGCTTCAATCTGTGACATGTAGTATTGCAGATGAGCATAATACTCTAGCGTGTCTTCGTCCATGTCAGCATCATCAATCTCAAAGGTTTGACCCTCTGAGCGACAGTGCAGAGCCCCATCACGCATGAAATAAACATCATCACTGATAGCGAGATAATTCATTGGGAGAGACTTAGGAGGAGTAACTAGTGTAGCAGTGATGGGTTGCATTGTCAAGTAAGTTTGAGAGGCGTTACAGGCGATTTCACGCGCCTTACAGGCATCATACCATGGATGCCATGACATATCAAGCATTGTTATTTAGAAGATTTCGGTAAAAGAGTTACGTCAATTTCTTTCCAATTGTAACACACAGTCTTTGCCCAATTTTCTAATTTGGTGTTGTGTGCCTTGATACTTTTTTGTGTTTTAGGTCGTGTGGGCATTGTCCTCATATAAGTGAGCACATTACCACACTCTTGAGTTACATTGATTCGGTAAGTTGCAGTGGTAGTCACTGGTGTGTCTCTCGATTACTTTGTAATTATAGCGCCTATCAGGCGTTGCGGATGTCCCCTTTGACCACTACGTCAGCTGGCACACGGGAGACAGTGTAGCGACGAATCTGCTGAGAGAATGGTCTCCAGTGCTCCACAGTCTCGCTCACAATGCGATTGTGCTGCCTATCAGCGCCCTTAGCAGTCGTACACTTGCCTTCCTTGCGGAAATACACGATGGGTTGCTGCGGAGCATCCACGGTGTCGATTGAAACCTTGTAGTAGCAGTGCTTGACGATGGTGGTGGTCACTGGTGTGTCTCTCGATTACTTTGTAATTATAGGGCATGGGAGCGCCCTGTGGACGCTCTGTGTGCCACTACCTCACCTGGCATAGAGGTAACCACCAGCCCAGTCAGCGTGCTCCAGCAACCATTCACGCTGCTTAATGATTAGCAGGTTGAAGCGCACACCCTTAGCAGGTGCTTTGAATGATGCTGCTTTGTAAACTTCACCAGTCTTCTTATCAACAAATGCGTGGATACTGCGTGACCCACTATCAGTCTCCATGAGGATTTTGAGATACTTACGTCCTTCCTCAATGTAAAACTTATACACGGGAGCATCATGACGACCGATTTTACCATGATTGCGAGACTTGAAATTATCTACGAGAGCATCACACAGCATCAACGTATACTTACGGACGTTGAGTTGAATCTCATTGCGAGCATCTTGAGTGGCAACGAAGTTAGCGAAGGTTTCGGTGGTCATGTCCTTTGTTGTTGTTACAGCAATCATAGCAGAGTATGGAGAGTATGGAGCAGGTGAGTGGACAGTCTGTGGAGTGTCTACGAAAACTTAACATTAACACCCATAATTTTTGCGCTAGGATTGCGGGCTAATGCTGTACGTCGCGCATCTTGTGGATTGGCAGCAATAACTTCCTCTTCAAATACTGTGCCAGCAACGTAAAGTTTTACAATAAAAGTCATGTTTCAAAAAGTGAGAAGTGAATTTTATATTTAGTTGAGGGTCTTACGCTGATACTGTGCAGCCCTCAGTGTTACTTAACCCACACATGCCATGGGAGCATACTCAGAGCGAGGCATTTGATCGGTGTTGTAGTCAGTAACTTCAGCACCGTTAGCAATACGCTCTGCCCACTCATTCTTAGCGGTGAGCATGGTCACAGTGCTGTAGGATTTCTGTCCATTAACGCGGAAAGTAACACGCTTCTGGAAACGCTTAACGATAACACCATCTTCTTCAGCAATAAATGCCTCAGGATAGAAGTCAACGATTGTAGTAGAGTTTGTGAGTTGCATGAGGTGTGTTTGTTTGACTCTCTTAATATACACGGTTTTGGGGTGCTGTGCCGCTATAGTGGACACTTCACGAGGTGGTCAGTTTTGAGAGACTGATTACAAGGAGAAACGAGAGCATGATTACAACGTCCCATGCTTTTGTGCGTATAAAATAGGGCACACTAATCAAATCAGAGATGAGTTGAATACTTACACCTAGTAAGATATTCACATGGAGTATAATAAAATAGGCAGTGATAACACCAATACTACCTATTACTCTTGCTTTAGTATCATGTTTCATACCATAATATCATTGCTCTACTTTCTGATAGTCGTAATCAATAATCATTGAATCCCCAGTTATTTTTATATTTGGTATACTTACCTTCGCTTTTGTAAGAGAGTCTGAGTTGTTTTGCTTCCCCTGTCTTCTTTCTAGGTATCAAATACCATTCATTAGGAATAACATCATGAATAGCAAAAAAATCAATAGATTTTTCTGGATAAGGATATTTACCCCTCCCCGTATTTCCTTGTCCATTAGTGCCTTGACATATCATACAGTTACCATTGCCTCTTCTAGAAGATTTAACTTGAACTTTGTATAACTGTCCGTTTACATCTACAACCAAATCATAATCAGTAGTTCCTTGAGGTTTACTAACCATGTATCCATGCTCAACAGAACATTTGTAAGCAAATGTATACTCAGATATCTCCCCATCTCTTACAGTATTTCTAGTCATAGTTAAGTAGTCTCAAAGAATGAAGTTAGATTTGCTCCTAGTGTCTTAAGACGTGACTGACATAGGTTGTAGTATTCGTCGTCAATCTCGAAACCAATGTAATTACGTCCTTGGTCAATTGCCATTGCAGCAGTAGTCCCACTGCCCATAAAAGGGTCAATAACAACATCCCCAGGGTTGCTCCAAGTGATGATGTGGTCCCGCGCAAGTGCCTCTGGCATTGTTGCAGGATGCTTGTATGCTTCTTTGGAAGACTGACCGAAACCACCACTATTGATGACTCGCCAGATGTTAGTACGAGCACCAAACTCTCGCGTTGCTTTACTCTTTTTGCCAGCATCTTCCAACTCTCCACTCTTCTTTCGTGCTTTAGCATTGCCCCATGAGGAGATACCTGCCCACTTATTCTTCTTGTCCATGATGATATTGACTGTCTTAGGTTTGCCCTTAGACAGAATAAAACAATACTCAAATGCTTGTGAGTATCGCACACTATGTGGACCAGCAGCAAATGCAATACCAGACTTTTCGTAAATCATAGTATCGTGCAGACGCAATCCACACTCTTCCATGAAATATAGTGCTTGACGGAAACTACTACCAGACTCACCACCTTTGATGGTTGCGTCACCAACATTCCACATGATTACACCACCTGGTTTGAGCACACGGGTGAGTGATTTAGCAGCACGTTTGAATACTTCGTGGTCCCACTTGCTGCTGTCGTTGTATGTCCGCAAGTCATCATATGGTGGTGATGTAACACATAGGTCAACAGATTCTGCATCCATGGAGTCCATACCATCAATGCAGTTTTGATTGTAGACAGTGTTTAATTCAAGCATTGATTTCTTCTTTGATGTAGTAAATCCAGAGGTCTTTGAGGGCGATGCTACCAGAATAGCACACAATATCGTTTTTGTCTGTAACTTGTGCTTTCAGACTAGAATAACTGCTGTCCTGGCGAATCTTGTTGCCTTTAGAGTCAAGAAGAAACTGCTTAGTCTTCTTATCTCGTTTGTATCGGACAGGGTTGTAATTCTTCCACTTGTCACTGCTTTTCTTCATACGAAACTGTTGCCAATGACTGATACGATTGCCAGTCAATTTGAATCGCATGACGATAGTATCATCTACCTTTACACTGCTGCTGAGATTACCCAGACAAGCAATAGCACCATCATCACCACCTGAAGTTTTCAATTCGATAGGAGTTTCAGTTGGCAAGTGCATGTAATCCTTGCCACTACCTGCACCAGCACCAATAATACCTTGAAGATTGTAATGCTCAATCAGGTCATCTAGTGCGTCGTTAATATCATATTGTAGACGCTTTGTGACTGCCTGTGTTTGCTGCTTAGGGTCAGTTTCAATACGTCGTAGATAAGATTCATAGGTTTCTCGTCCCTCACGCAGACGCTTACGAGACTGCACGAAAGTATCAATGGTCTCCTGAATAAAACCAGGGAGTTTATCATTGATGAATTGCCAAGTGACATCGAAGTCACTGAAATCGTAGGTGACAGCATCAATGACGCGGATGTGGTTAGACATGATGTAGAATTGATTATGGAATAATTATATTACAAAAAAAGAGGGGTGTCAACCCCTCAACCATTAGCAGACCTCATCATTGCCTCTAGTGTCGATAATCGTGCCTTAACCTCTTGCATGTCTTTATCGTGCCTGATAGATTCATTGAGGAAACTATTACGATACTCAGTCATTTCATCCTCAGTTTCTACATAGATGTTTTGCAATCGCTCATAGTCATCAAGCAAGTTCTCATACGTTTTCTTGACTGCGTAATACCTCTCTTGCCATTGTTTTGCATCAGCAGATGCCATCATCAAGTCCATTTCCATGTCAGTGTATGCTTCGTCAGGCATTGTCAGTCGCCTCTTGGATTGCTTTTGCAATTATACGCTTCAATTCTTCCTCTGTCAAGTCATTCGCCCATGACCAGTTTGGGTCGTCTTGGTCCCAAGATAATGTTAGTCCACCGTCTTCAGTTTCTATCACTTTGAAAGAATCATTCTCCATCAATTTTCTCCATTTTCTCGCGAGTAAGCATAGTATAATTAGTCAATGCATCAAGTTGAGATTGAAGACGTGTTTCAATCTCATACAATGCACTATTAGTGCCAGAATTTTCCCTTTCAATAACAGTAACTCTTTGCTCCAGAAATTCAATTTGTGCTAGTAATTCAGTTTTTTTCATGCTGCCATAGACCTCACAAGGTATTCAGTGTATTTCTCCATTTTATCTGGATGGACAGATGCTGGATATAGGGCGATTGCTTCACGAAGTGCTTTCATTTCTTTCTGCTCTTCGATAGAAAGTGATTGAGTTGAGAATTTTTTGGAGGACATGAAAACTTGGTCTGGACTTTATCTATAATATCAGGAAATCCTCAAAAACCAAAATATCTTAAGTTTCTCTTTAGTATTAAATTATGAATTATTAAGATTACAGTTTTCCACTAACAATACCACAGTATTATTAGGACCAAGAGAGTCCTGGAGCGTCGGTTTCCGCTTCTGCTGTTTCTGTGTCTCCGTCATATTTCTTCTTATTAAATCCAAATGGTCCTGATAGTTTTTCTTCTAGTGCTGTTTTCAATGCGACACCACCAATCGCTTCCATAACTTTGAGGACTTGCTCAGGTTTAGCATCCTCACCCAATTCTTTAGCGATATACCAATACTTAGGCCAGAATGTTTCTCCTGCCTTTTGGTAGTCTTCTAGTGTAAGAGTTTTCATTTGTTTGGTTTGGAAGGTGGTTTGTTTAGTTTACTTTCTGCACTGCTTTTGTGCAGTTGCTTGAGTGCTTGGCGAGTTTCTTCAGTCTCTTCCCATTCCCAAGTATTGCCTTTACTGTCAACGAATTGTCTCATGGTTACTCTCAGTTTCATTTTGTTTTTCTCCTACGCTTAGGTTTAGGAAGTCCTACCAAATCAACACCATTAGTGCTAATAATATAGTCTTTTGGTGTTAGTTGCTCGCGTAGGATTAGTTTATTCAGGTGGTGTTTACACTGAAACCAGCATACACGTTTCTGCTGCTTGATGTCAAGTCGGATAGGAAAAGATTCCCAAGGAAACTTATCTGATGTCTCAGACGGTTTCTTTTCTGTCTTTGAAAGAGAAGTTTTCTGAGTCGATGCCAGTTTCTCCCAAGCGGTGTCTGTGGTGGCCTCTAGTTTCTTCTTTTTTGACGTTTTTGATCTCGTATTCTTCCGTGAGTTTGTAACAGGCTTCGTAGAAGTTTTCTTCGGCATAACCAGTAGCGATTAGATACGATCGATAGAAGTCAAGCATATTATACACGGTTTCGTCCGTGCTGTCAATAGACATCTCCACTTCTAGAAGTGGACGATAATCTGCTAGAGCAGAAAATCCTTCACGTTTATATGAAATTGTAGTTTTAGCATCACCTTGCATTTTGTCTCCTGTAATAATATTATCCAAAACCTTTAGTATCTGATTTTTTATCCAATACCTCTACATGTGAGAGTAATGATGGGTCAATTAGTTTCATATTCATTGGGATTTACAAGCAAAAAGCAAACAGAATTAAATTTACCCACCATACCTTTTAAAGATACTTTAGTATGCTGTGAATGGACTTCAACATCCGTCACAGTATAAACATGACCAACAATACATGGTGGAAAGTCATTGTTTCCCCATCGTTGCTGCTCTACTGTGCAACCTAAGAATTTAACTTTGTCATTGCACTTCATAGTCTTCATTCTTCCATCTCTGAGATTCTATTATCAAGTGTATCCAGAATATTCTCAAACGACCCAATGCTTTCAATATCACTAAGACACTTAACAATTTGTGTGCAAACAACTGGACGCTCCTGTCTAGCAGAGAATGCTAATGCATTGCGTAGATGTGCTGATGCTTCGTTAAGTGATTCTTCAACCGTTTTAGATAATGCCATTAGTCACTCGCTCTCCATTGTTGTTTTTTCCGATATAATCGTGACTGTTGAAACTCTTCGACTATTTTCAGAATAGTATAAGATTTATCTCTTACTACCTCATCATCCCATACATCATTTTCCCAGATAGTATAGATTTCTTTTGAGATGCTATTCATCATCTTGTCGTAGTGTATCATGATTTAGTCGCTACCTTGACAGTATATAACAAAAAAGAGAGGATGTCAATCTCTCTCTTTAGATTCTATAAATTTTAAATACCTATCATATGATTCATATATGATAGGTGCAATTTTTTCTAATGCTGTAACATATTCATCTCTTTCATCAAATGATAATGTAACTCCATTTTCAGCAAACGTATTCGTTATTTGACCTAATTCTTTGGTTAAAAATTTATACTTATACTTTTTCGCCATTTACAAAATGTGCTCCACTATTTACATCAACTAATTCAACAGCAACATAAAATTGCTTTTCATCATCTTGCAAGTCACTTTCTTGAGGAAACCACTCATTAAAAGCATCAGTTGCTTGCTGAATAGTTTGAAAATAACAATAAACCTCGCCTTTATCTCTTAAACTAGAAACAACAGTATTATCTGCTTTATTCCAATAAAACTCCCAAACTTCATCAGATCTCTTACCATCAACTTTCAAATGCATAACTGGTTTACCAGCATTTTTTGAAAGTTGATGCATCAAATCAATTGGGTAGAAAAAATCTGTGTTATATGAAGTAATCATTCTCCTTCAACCTCTCTTACTAATGCTTCTGCAGCTGCATCTAAATCATGTTGAGCAGCTTGTAGTTTAGTATCTTCTACATATTTTGTCATGATGTCCGCGATAGTATATCCTACATTATATTCTACTAGTTTAGCATTAATTGCTTCAATTTTCAAATCAACTGAATCAAGTTGGTCACTTATAATAGACTTCATCGTATCAGGACTAGATTCATCTTCAATATCTTGAGCACTTTTATATCTAGTGTAGATATCCATCGGGATAAGTTGTAATTTTGATAGACCCAATTCAATCTCATTAATATCTTCTGCTGTGTTTTGTGGTTCGCCAATATTAGAATTAAATGGAATATTTAGTTTTGCTAGAGTCTTCAAAATCTCAAGTTTGAATGAAATTGCACCAAAATTTCTAGCAACATTTTCATATTCTACACAATCAAAAGAGATTGCCATATCATTTAGTAGCGTATCAGTTACTGATACATTTGACAAACTATTTTTCAACTCAGATAGCAGAATTTCAAAAGTTACAATAGGTACTGGTGCAATAGGGACGGATATATCAACAAAACTATTATTTGTCCATGCATCTGTTGATGTAATGTCTCTCCACTCTTGCCTATATGTTTTCCACTTTTGCTCTACATCAGGGTCACTAAAAGTGTAATCACTATTAAACATAAAGTCAGATTGAAATAATGCATCTGTCCTCATATTTTTTAGTTTCTGCTTCATGTAAGACATGTCAGATAAGTTTGTCATTACAGTATCATAAAAATCACCAACTTCAGCAATCTTCTTAACACCAAAGAAATCTGTCACAATTTTAGACATTTCTGCGACCTGCTCGTCAGTAGCAGCATCATAGAAATATGTTTTCTGCTCACTCTCTTTTCTAGAGAAATTGTAGATGTCTTTACATCTTACAGACATATATGTATTGTCTTCAAACACAACAAATTGTGTTAGTCTATCCTTATCCGTATTCCAAACTTCTGGAATTAATTCTAGAAGTTCATCATACAGTGCATCAGTAAGGTCTAACTTACTTCCGCGATATTGAATATATCTTTCTACTAATTCTGCGGGATATCTCTTTCGTTGTAACTTAAGAGACACCACACGATGTTGTGATTTTGTGGACATCGGTTTTCCTTTTTGTAAAATTATTTAGTATGCTTTAATCAAATACTTTAATCTAAAATATGGAGCATTGATAGGAATTTTCTCATTATTTCTAAAGAAAAATCCCATATTATTATTCATAATAGATGCATTACCACCAGTAAATCTTAATGTAGTATCACTGATGCCCATACCAGCATCTGTTACCATATCGCGAACATTTTGCCCATCAGAGTCTATTACATGGGAATGAATGTCACCAACTGTTGTTGTAGAAACATTAAGTTGTCCTGATCCCGATTGAGTGAAAAGAAATGTGCCGCCATTTAATTTTGGATAAGTACCAAAACAAGATGCACTACTAAGAGGTTGTGTTTCTCTCCACCCTGCAACAACAGCTATATGATTATGAGATGGTAAGTCTGTGAAAGCAGGACCAGGCGGTTCTACTGCATATATTAGAATACCAGTAAATGATGGTTGTGCAAAAGCAGTTACATCTTCTACACCTGTAGTTTGATAAGACCCGATACTAAATGTTGCGGCATTAGTAAATCCATCTGCAGTACCATCAGGTAGACCTGAAAGACCAGGAGACCCTGGTGGCAACTGAGCAGACTTAACATAATTAAAGACACCACCCATACTTCCAGGGACATTTTTATCGCCACCAGAAACACCAGCTGCATCGAAATCAGGGACAACAGATACAGACCCAGCATTGTTATTTACGTTACCAGTACCCATCATTCTTTTACCATATGTCTCTGGCAATTTAAATGTGCCACTGAAATTTGGGAAGGTGCCACTGATAGACCCACCAAATTTGGTGCCAAACATTCTTGCTAACTCAGGGTAATTTGTCACACTATAGGAATCACCTTTCAGTGGAAGATAACCTGGGAATCTAGATAAATCCCAGTTATTAACATCATCCGCAGCAGCTGCTGCATTATTAACATATCCTGGTGGTTTAGCAACACAAATTACTGTTCCTATTGCTGCTCCAGTTTTAGCAGTTTCATCAGAATAATATGTTGGTTGCGATGGTGCTGTAGTAGTAGAAAATGTAATAGTTGCTGCATAAGTAGGACCAGATACTGTATTAGTATAAACTACATTATTTCTAGAATATCTATGCTCTGTGCAATCAGTTAATGTAATTAAACATCTATAAGATGCCCCACTATACGAAGAATCAATACTTGGTATAGTTAGAGTAGACCCTGTTTCTCCTAAAGAAGCACCATTTTTCTCCCATGAATACGATGGAGTACCACCTGTAAAAAATGGATTTAAATCAAGTGTAATAGATTCTCCGATAGTTACTGTTTTTGTTGCTGTATCAGCAAAATAAGTAAATCTTCTAGTAACCGTTACTGTACATTCATTTGTGTATACTTGTCCAGGGACATCTGGTGCTATCATCCTACATCTAATCTTGGCACCATTATCTGTGCTAGTATCAAGTGCTCTTAAGACATATATTCTATTAGTATCAATACTATTATTAAATCCTGCACCAATAGGATTAAATGATGAATCAGTAGTTCTCTTGATTTCCCATTGATATTCAACTTCTGTATTAATTGAAGATAATCCTTCACATTCAAAAGTATGTTCTGCTTCTGTCCCCTCCAATACAGAAATAGAAGTTGTAATATTGGTGACAATAGTAACATTAACTTCCTTCATAGTAAGTTTTGCAGCATTACCATATACTATTTCTCCGCCAAATGATTCACATCTAACACGATAAAATGCATCATCACTAGGACCAATACTCAATAGAGTAAGATTAGAAGTTGTTTCTCCAGAAATATTTGTCCATGTGCCAGTATTATTTTCTGGATTGTAGTTTAAACTCTTCTCCCATTGAAAACTAATTGGACCAGCAGAAACTGAAGATGCAGTAATACTAAAGATGTGATTATCAAATTGTCTAACAATAATATCATTCAACGATGATACTGCTGTGAAATAATCTCTCTTTAGTGTAAGATATGCTACATTTGTAGTTATAGATGATAGTTGATTAGGTATGCTTAATACACATCTAAAATATCCATATGAAAGATTGATAGGCACTGGATTAATTTCTAATAAATTAGTGGTTACACCAATATATGGTGATGTATTAGAAATATTTGCCCATCCTGTAGCTGCATTATTAGTTGTATTATATTGCCACTGATATGTGATATCATTAAGATTACCACTAGAAGGTGATGCACTTACAGAAAAACTAATCGAATAATTTGGATATGATGAAGCATTTCCTGGTTGGTTGATTACATAAATTGTTGGATAGACATTAATAGTAATTTCATCTGAATAATATGGAGTAATTACTTTATTTCCTCCACTTAAAGTAAATACCGATGAAGATTCTACTTTTAATCGATATTTTGCACCATCATCAACAGATACACGAAGAGGTGGTGTTTCAATAGAGGTTTCTATTTCTACTGGATCAAGAGTAGTTGGAAACTGTGTATAACCTGTTAATGCATCTGTTGTCGTAGTTGATACTGGAGCAGGATCTGCTAAATCTGACCAAGTAGAAGACCCTGGATCTTGGCGTTGCCATGTATAAGTATTATTGCCATTCTGACCAGTATTTCTCTGTATATCCTGTGTTGCAGTAATACCAATTACTTGTACAGGGTCATTTACATATATGTCTCTGTCAATAGTATCACCATATCTATCTTCCTCGATATCATATGTAGTAACAGGAATATCAACCGTACCCTGCACGTCTGTCATGTAAATATAATGTGGTGTTGTAGTTACTGTTGCTTCTCCTACAGCACCAGAAATTACACATCTAAATCCAGGTCTCTCATAGTAAATAAACCTCTCTAATTCTAATACATCAGTAGCAGCAGTTGTCCCTGTTTTTAACGAAAAAATATAAGAATATGTAATTTCGTCTACCGTATACCACTCACCAGTGCCACCAGGACCAGAAAAATTAACTTCCCACGAAAATGTCAATCCACTGCCTGCTGTAGTCAAAGCACTGACAGATACTCTTACATCACCACTATCTGCAATGCTTGTTTTATAACAATCTGTAATTTGTGTATCTAATGCATTAACTCCAGGTTGTTGAATAATATTAATTACTGGGTCAATAATTAATTGTGAAACAGATGTATCTACTGGGGTGTTTATTGCTCCCGTATAAGATATTCTTACTCTATATTGGTATAAATTCTCAGCAACTGTAATATTAGCAATACTCAAAGTTGAGTATTTCATATATGTTGTTGCACTAGTAATCAGAGAAACTGTATTTGTAACAGAAGTATCACCACCTGCAACTATATCATACCAAGTGCTTCCAGAGTCATCAGTATATTGCCATTGAAAACCTAAATTACTAACTAATGTATTATTTGTAATATCAACATTTGCAAGAGATGAGGTAACTGTTAAGACTAGAGTATCTCCAACCGTTTTAACTTGCGATGTCGGAAAGAAATCTACTGAAGAATCAACAAACGCAATAATACTAGGGTCTTGATAGACAGAGACTATTCTGTCACCAATACCAGAATATTCATTACTATTTACTACCTCTGTAGAAGTGCTAACAACACATCTAAAGTAAAGTCCAGTTTGAGATACTGTTAATGGTCCCGTATCATAGCTGCTGCTAGTATTATTTGAAAGACCAGAAGAGCTATAATTTGCTCCATCCGTAGAATACTGCCATTCATAACTTACAGCATATCCAACATTATCAGATGCGGTAATACTAAATGCAATACTACTACCAGCTGGAGTAGTTGGAGATGTTGGTGTTAGACTGGTAATTACAATTGCCATGTTTTTAGAATTTAATTAGGTATTCTGCGATAATAAATCTTGGAGAAATATCATCCATTTTGGCAAGGTCTCTAGTCCTCACATTTACATTTGTGATTAGACTAGAGGATGGAAGAGTAACTGATGGAATTGTGCTAAACGGACCATTTGTCCAAACAGATGGACTACCTAACGGATGATCATGTGCTGTATCCTCACCAGCATCGTCGAAAGTAATCGTCTGGTGTATTACGCCTGCCTGTTTATCTCCCTTGTTAAACTGTCCTGATTTACTACAGATAAGGGGCCAGAAATATGCCATACCACCCCATCTACAAGATTTCATCGCTTGGTTGTTTGTGTTAATCATTTTACCAATGGTATAAGTACCATCGTGTCCGTGAGCAACAAAATTACCTATAGATAAACTAGTTTCAGGTGATCTAGATGGTGGAGATTTAAATCTCCATTGACCAGTAAAATCTAATGTTACTGCAGGAGCAGAAAACTCTCCGTCATATCCAAATTCAACTACATCTGATGCTGCATCTAAAGTTACAGCAACACCTGCTCTATCGATAACATTATTATCAGAATCTTTAGTAGTAGAATTGATATATTGACCAGGATTACTGGAAGCAGTGATATATTTACTACCTAAATCTGGCAACTGAAATGTGCCTCCTGTGCCATCTTCTCCAATCTCTTCTAAAATGGTATCAGTCTTTCTGTATATACATTGAGCACCAGTGCCCAATACTTCGGCTAAAGCTGGAAATTGGTCAGCTTGAAGTATTTGACCTCTACATTTCAAAAATCCTGCAGGACAAAAATTTCTATAATCATCATCAACAGGAATCAAACCATTGATGTCAGCAAAAAACGGAAAGATAGTGCCTGTTGGTCCACCATGTTTTCCTTTCTCGAAAGAATAAGTTTTCATCTTAGAATGCTCTGATGATATACGACATCTCTAGTGAAGGAGTAGCAGTTTCCACATTAATAGTGCCAAAGTTAACACCTGGAGAATTATTAATTCTAACAGTATTTAGTGCAATATCAGTTCGCAGTCCAGGAGAGATAACTTGAAATTTTCCTTCCATTGTATAATTATTTGGTCCATGAACATGTGGAGCACCTGCATAAATCTCTTCATGACTTTTAGAAGTAAATAAAACATTATCACCACACTGCATATTTCCTGAACAGCGACCATCACCATCTCTGTAAAGAGAAGCGATTGTCTCTGCATATTGGGTAGTAGGGTAAAATACACCACCACCTCCATTAGAAGTCCACCCTGTTCTGGGATCACTACTATAAACAAAATTTGCTTGTAAATCTGTCTGATTATTAGCATAGCATATCTTACTATGCATCCCAGGTTGCCTAGACACTCTGTATGCTACTGATGCGTCACAAGTAACCCTACACCATCCTGAAACGCCTGTTCCACTGCTGCAATGTGATACTGTGCCTCCCGTGATCTTATAGGAAGTGGAGAAATTAGAGGGGTCTCCATGAGTATGTGAAGGAAGATGCTGCACACCTAACTGAACTGCAGTATAATTTACTGAGAAAAAAATTGACCCATCTGATACTTCCATATCATCATAAATTCCTTGAAAATTTACTGTAGTTGATACTTCTTCTCCAACCAAATCTAATGTAGATATCCAAAATGTCTGAGAATTGTTTCCAGAATCACCATTCGTACCTCCCCCCACGATAGTCCAAAATGGGTCATCAGATATAGAAGTAGCATATGGTTTATGTGCATCTCCTTTAGTTTTAAGATAATTAAAGTGTCCCTTAAAAGCATCCATGACGGATGCGCCACCTTTAGTTAATGGCGGTAACTTAAACGTGCTACCAGCAGTGCCTCCATAGCTATTACCTATAACCCTGAATAAAATAGGATATTTTGTATTTGAAATTGTAACACCATTACATACAGTCCATCCAGTAGGTATTTGACCTTGGTCAGATGCCCATGGGATAATAGCTCCCACAGGCAAACCTTTCATAGACCTTACTCTATTATATTTTGTTACGTCTGCGAATGACATTAAGTTAAATCTCCATCAAGAACCAACCTTGCTGCTCACCAGCAATACCGTTGCCATCTGCATCAATATCACCGACATAGATGAGACCGAAAGCAGCATTTGGTGTGTTAACAACTAATTCACCGCCACCGTAGTTAGAAGCACCACCAAGACTACTACCAGTTTCTCCACCTTGGACTCTAGTACCAAGAGGTGCTCTCACAACCAAATTAACGTTAAAGTTAAGTGCGCCACCAACATCTACAATTCTCACTGTATCGCCAGTTACCGCTTCGTCTGGTAGTCGTAGAACCAATGTAGAAGAAGGTCTTACAAGATATTGTAAGTTTGATTTCAATTCAACTGCACTAGAATCATTGTTGCCTTGTGTAGAAACAAAGATTGTCTTTCTACCACCATTGTAGTTGTAGAAGTTTTCATGACCAAATGCCTCAATGGAAGCGTCACCTCTAATTCTAAATGGTTTTGCGTTATTCTCACCTAAGTTATTGATGCTTAAGTAATTGTCAGCAGCAGAAGGAGAGCTGGTATATGTGCCATGGACAGTAAGAGTTGCTCCCGTATTAGAGGATGTTAACGCTCTACCAACCACTGTGCTGCCAAGTTGAGCATCAACAGAGAATCTAGTAGTGAAAGGATTACTACCAGTTTCAGTATTAGCAGAATTTTGTAGAGTGCCAACTGTAAGGTCGTTACCCGCTCTCAGTGTGCCTGCTACCTTAGTGTTACCAGTGGCACCCAAGACTTCAAGAGCAATGTTTGTAGCAGCATCAGTCCTACTCTTATCAAAGTTTCCTGTAGCAAAGAAGGAATCCTTAAAGATTTTAAAATCTGCACCGTTATATAGTTTGGTATCACCAGAAGCAGACTCAACGTAGAATTTAGGTAGAGTGCCGTTAGTAATTACAAAGTATTGCTTAGCAGGATTGCTGGTATCCGTATTACCACTTAACTCAATAGAGTTGTGGACGGTTAAGTTACCACCACCTGTAGTCTGTATTGTAGATCCAGTAGCAGTGCTACTTTGTAAACCAGTCGCATCAGCAAAATTCTGGTCATTTGCTGCATTAACAAATGGTTTTGCAGTATCATATCCAATAACAACATCACCAGTAACTTGTGTCTGACCAGTTGTTGATATTACTTTAAATACTTCTAGAGGATTCTTTTCAGCTCCTGCAACACCAAAATCACCATTGTTGATAGTGAATGTCTGAGCATCTGCTGGATTGATAACAGAGATTCTGACATACTCACCACCAGTGTCTAGGTCAATCTTATTTAATCTGAATAAGTCATCAACTTGAATGTTTGCAGAGAATTCAGCAACATTTACAACCTGATCTGTCGCAGTTAGCGGTGATGGGAAGATATATGAAGCATTTTGCTGCTCGACCAATCTGAAGATTCTAGAATCGTCTTCATGAGCGGCAGCTGCGGTGCCTCTTTGTCCTCTAATAACCTGGACAGAATATGGGACTGGAGAATCTGGGACTAATGATGTTGGATAATCAACTGTCTTAACAATTTCAGCATCAATCAATAGAAGTTGATTAATGCTAACACCTGACGGGTTGTTAATAGGCAATTCATAAATTTCCTGCCCATCAATTGTAAGATTGCCAGTCTTGAAAGTGTCATCCCCCCAAGGTATGTCACCAGATGTATCAATTCTGGTGGACTGTAGTTGCATTCTTGCATTACCAGCATCTGTTGCACCACTTAATAATCCAACAGTAATAGAATTATCAGATGCATCTTTGAGGGTAAATCCTGCAGAATCTCTATCAGCAATATAATATGTGGTGTTAGTAGATATTCCTGTTATATTACCTGTGTCAAAGAAGACAATAGCATCATTTGCACTATATGGTGCAGATGAGACAATCAGTTTATTGCTAGAAATTGTAGTAATACTTAATAGATCGTCTAAATTATTGATTACTGAGAAGTAATCAATATTGAGGTTTGCAAGACTGCCAACTGCTTGGTTTTCACCAACATTATCTCTAATAACAGTACCTGTAGTAGATGTTGATGCAACATCGCCACCTGCATTGCTATATGTAAATGTGTTTGTGCCAGTAACCGTTACGCTAACAACTCCAGTTGGATTGAATGAGTTGAAACTTGTTTCAATCTCAACATTATCTCCAGTTGTTAACTGATGTGTATCAATTGTAGTAACAGTAGCAACGTTAGACGTTCTAGAGACGCTAGCAACTTTGATTAAACCAAAGACGTTTCTATCAATACCAAGGTTGGTATTCTTAAGACCACCATTCTGAGTAATATCTGACTCGAATAGAGAAGACCCTAAGACATGCAGACCGTTTCTAATCTTAGAAGTACCTGCAACACCACCAATCTCTAGTGTGCCAACACTAAGTCCAATCGATAATTTGGTGAGACCGCTCTCAAACATCGTAAACTCACCAGTTGGTGATGTAGTGTTAATTTCACCACCATTGAGTGTCAATACACCATCAACAATTGTCTGGAAGTTTTTAATGTTGAAGAAACTATCTTGGTTATTAGCAAATGCACCACCAACAGTAATTTTAGATTTATGTCCAGTGTCATTATTTGCTACAGTACCAATATTGATAGTAGAATCAGTAGAAGAAGTATGGATGTCTAGTGTGGTAGCAGCAATAGATGCTGTGCCGATGTCAATATTCTGGAATCCTGTAGCAAGATTACCAAGTTGAATGTTTTGTGCATAACCAGCAACAGTTAGACCTGTTGTTGTTGCCTGGTTAGCGATGGCAAAGTTTGTGCTGGAGGAGCGAATATCGCCACCATCAACATCAATATCACGCTCAAACGTGAAGTCGCCAGTAATTCTTGCATCACCAGAAACAACGAAGTTTTTATCTAGTGCTGCATCATTGACGTTAATACCAACTCGACCATTGTCGATATCAGCAGTTCCACCCGCAGTGCGACCAGCTTGCGAGAGAGTTGTAGTTGCTACTCTAAATTCTGCAGTTGAATCTTCATTTGAGCTATCACCACCAACCAAGAGAGCATAATTAGATGCCTCAGGTGTGCCCCCAGTACCGTCAGACAGTGTTGTTTGCGTCCTGCCACTAATATATGTCGTGCCGACAACATCAAGGTTTGCTCTTGGATATGTATCAGAAGAAGCAAATCCATCGATGTAATCACTAGAAACTGCTCTAGCAACTGTATTAACACCTAGTCTGTAATCACCATAAACAGAAGTTTCTGTGCGTAATGCTTCTGCTCCAATAACACCAGTTTCCTTCCAAGAAGATTGTCCAAGTGAAATTTCTAAATTACCTTGCTGTGCTGGATTTGTGGTAGAAATGTAAGGAGGATTACCTATCAATACTGCCTCAGATGCTCTCTCAGTAAGGAGATAGACATAACCATTAGATTCTAGATACTCATAGCCCTCAGCAGCATTATTATATACAGTATGGACTCCATTAAGTGTTGCAAGTCTATCTTGTCCACCAGTAATTTTAATTTGACTACTTAATGTAATACCTAAAGATGCTCCAGGATTACTAGAACTAAAGTTAACCTTACCAACTTGGAAGATTACTTTAACAACGTTAAGGTTTGGATAGAATTGTATTCCAGTAATGTCAATAGAAGACTCATTACCAGCAGTTGCACTTAAAGTATATGGGACATAAGAGTTAGCATATATCCAACCAAGTGACCCAGTATTACCAACTTCACCCCCCTTGAATAGAATATCACCAGATAATGGGACACTAGATCCAAAAGAAATTGTTTGGGAAGAATTAAATCTTGCTTTTGTGCCAGTTGTATCCTGATTAGGTGTCAAATTAATAATACCAGACCTCAGAGTATATCTCTGTGTGCCTCTTGGATTAAGGTCAAAAATAGCAGCTCTTACTCTATTCTTGTCAATAATGACATCACCAGCTCTTGTAGTATCAAGTTGTGGGTCATCATCACCAGGCAGGACACCTTGTCTATCACCAGGACGTGATACGATTGTGAGTGAAGGAGGAGTCATCTTCGCTTCAAACTCAGGGTCAACATTAATAGTGACAGGAGAGTTAAAGAAGTTTCTTAAATCGGGTGGAGCATTGAGAGTAATAATATTCTCAAACGTTACGGGGTCTTCAAAGACCGTAACGAGACTACCGAATTCACCATCTTCTGTATCATCCTCTTCTAGGATTAATGCATCTAAGAATTCTTCTTCGCCAGTAATAGCGTTAATCTTACGATTACCGATATACAATTCACCATTAGAGTTGATACCAGTATAGAAAACAATACCTGCATCTTCCTTCTTAGCTTGTGCATAGTAGTCTTGGATATCAGTTAGGATAACTGTCTGTCTTACAGGGAAACCTGTAGAGTAGTTACCAGGACCGAATCCAAGATACTCAAATGTGTGGTTACCAGCACGAGCAATAGATGGTCTTCTTAATTCAATAAAGAGTTTTTGCTCTAGTGGGAATCCAGAGTCACCTGCAATAGGAATTAGTCTTTCTTCTGCACCAGATGATGCAGCACCAGTTTGTGCCTTAATTTCATTAATACCAGTATAACTGTAGTCACCAGACCCAGGATTAGAAATAAGGTCTAAGATTGCTTCTTTAGTAGCAGAATTCTTAGCATCGTTGATTGTAACTAAACCATGGATATAGTTGTCAGCAGCACAAGATGCTGCTGGTGGGTCGAGAAGTGTAGCATCTTGATTACCACCCTGCTCATCACTACCATCATACTGGAAGAGTAGTGGGTCATTTTTGTAGGTGAGAGGATATAATCTAGATACAGGTTGACTAAACTTAAAGTTTCTAAAGTTTTGTCCGATACCAGATCCAAGAGGTAGAGGTGAAATGTTACCACGGACAACAGTTAGATAGTAAACACCATCTTGCTGACGTGGGATTCTTCTCTGAATCTCTTCAATACTATAGATGTAATAGGTATCAGTTAGGTCAGATACATCTTCAACACTAACGACTCTATACTGTCTAGCAGCATCGTCAGTAATAACATCACCAGGAGTAATGCAGTAAACGTTAGATGCTTCAACACCATAGAGGAAGTCTTTCTTATCTTCCTTACCAAAATTAGGTCTATCTAAGACTTCAGCAGTAACATCTGTTTGACCTGCAATAGTTTGTCTGATGAAGGTTTGCTTATTATCAGCAAAATCTAAAGATCCGTTTACACCTTTAAGGATTAGATAGTTAAACGCTTCTAGACCACCTTCTACATTCTCAGTGCCAAACCATGAGTGGACAGTTGCACTACCAGTATAATCACCATACCAGGTAACAGTAGACCCTTCAACAAAGTCACCATTACCACCTTGAGGTTGTCCAACCTTAACTGATACAAATCTTTCTGCTTTGAGTGACTCTAGGTCTAGACCGTGGTCAAAGACCGTCATCTCTAGATACCCATCAGCATTTGTCCTTGCAGACTGAATAGTGAAAGATATATTAGATTCTGTCTTTGTGCCCTCAATACGCTTTGCAAAGATTGGATTGTATGGGTCATATTCAGTTAGAGCAGCAGATACGCCGAGTCTTTCTCTTGGTGATGGTCCTTCTTCAAAAAATGTAGCATCTTTCTGGACGCCAGCAGCAACTGGTTTGAGAAGTAATTTCTGTGGTAGAAGTTTTCTCTTCTCGTCAGTTCTAAGTCTGATTGCAAAACCTTCAAGAGGGTCTCTAACATCATCGCGATAGTTAGGAATGACATAGCGTAGTTTGTATGACTTATCCTCTTTCTTTCTAGAATCGTCTGCTCTATAGAAGAATGAGTCAGGAGTGCGAGGTGGCTTGTTAACATAGAGACTTCCTCTCGATGCATCTGCCATCGTGATTCTTTCATAAATCTCGTTACCAGACTGCAGAGACTTGATATACCAAGACTGCTGTGCTGCATCATAACCCAGAGGACTTCTCTTCTTGGTTGCAAAGACATGGAATGACTGACCACTTGGGAAGTTAAATTGGACAGCATTCTGCTTGTCGATAGCATTCTGGACAGTAAGATATAGAGAGAATTCGTTATTCTTAGTGTAAGTTGCTGGGCGACCGACATAATATGGTCTATCAATCTCTAGTCTATTACCAGTAGTCTTGGTTGGTAAAGTATCGATAGCAGCACCAACTGCTTCGCCATTAACTAGATTTGTTTCTAGTGGATAGAAGAATACCTGCTGAATTTGGACGCCATTGATAGCGGTATCGAAGACATGGTTAGTAGTAGTCTCAAATACTCTAGAGCTAACTAACTCACAAGTATAACGATGTAGGTCATAGTTAACATCAGTTAGATACTGATGGACTTCAATCTCAATATCTTTACTGATTGTAGCAGTTTCAGACGAGTAGATGTAGTTACCTGCAGTAGCATTTTCAGGGCTAGTTGCAAGCATGAATGTTTGAGAATCATTAAACTGTGCTGTCGCACCACCAGATGAATAATCATTTGGTTGTGTAATCTTGCCAGGAGCAATAACATAATACTTGGTGTTGGTATCAAATCCTTTAGGTAGTCTAATAAGGCGCTTATCAACAGTATCATTTGCTGCTTTAGGCACAAGTCTAACAGGTGTGCCAGTTTCCATATTGTGAGGATTAGCACCACCAACACGGAATAGTGTTGCTCTGGTTGCAAAGTCAGAAGTATTGACTAGTTGAGAAACTAGAGGCTCTGCATCTACACCATTACGGATGATGCTGTCCACCACACGCATCTTCTCAATAATAGCATCTTTCGTGCCTGCACACTTATCTGCACCAGAATCAAGAGTAATGCTATCATCTTTCTGTGGAGAATATCTAACAATATATTCATCACTGCCAGAATTTCTAGGAGGTAGTGGTCCTGTGCTCTCAAGTGCATCAATAAGGATATCAAACTCAGTAGCAATAGTGTAAGCAACATCAGCACAAACAGGGACGCCTGCTGTAGATGTATCAATAGTCAAATCTACATTGTAATCTAAGGTATTGCTTCCATCCTTAACGTATAGTGGGTCTGTAGCAAGACCATCACCAGTTTTCCAATTACGCATTGCAAGAATTGCAAGGTCTCTTGCCTTCTTATAAGCATATACAGCAATGTTTAACTCACCAATTAATGAATATGCACCAGCATTATATGTGGTAGCAGGTAGTGCTAAAGCAGAGTTGTTGAGTTTATCAATTAGAATACCGAATAAAGTATCGATACTGTTTCTTACATCTAAACAAGCATTAGGATTGTCGTTAGGAATGTTAGGTCCAGCAACACCAATCTGACCAGGACCAGAAGTAATATCAAAGTCTCTAACGTTGAGTTGATTAGTTACTGCTTTGAAGCAAAGATCTCTTGCTTCTGCAAATGCAGTAATTGACTGCACCAATTCTCCAGCAAGACCATTACTGATAAGAGTGTTACCAGTGCTATCGAAGTAAGATAGCGTTGCATTAATAACATTGTAATTACCACCAAGACCCAAATCTTCTGCGATTGCATCAACAACAATACCAATGTCACGCTTACATTTCTCTTGGAATGAAGGTGCGCTACCAAAATTAACCTCTGGTAATGCAGGATTTGTTGATGTGGCAGTAACCATATCACCCTGACGGATTCTAGCAAAGATAACCTGAGATAGAGTGTCTACAGTTGCTTGGATATTAGAGCAAGACTGTGAATCTTGATTGTTGGTGGTAACACCAGACATACCAAATACACTTAGACCAGATCCAGGATTGCCAGGTTGTGGGTCACCAGTAAGAGTCAAGTCTTTGACAAACAACTGATTGGTAAATGCCAACTTCATTGTCTCAATAGATGAAGTAAAGGCAGTAATTGAAGGACCTTCTTCTCCTTGTAGACCATCAACAATCCATGCTGTTTCTACACTATCGATAGTGACAGTAATATCATCAGCAATGTCTACACCACCAATAGATCCACCAGGAATAGTGACGGTATCACTAGCAGAATAACCATATCCACCGTCAATTAGAGTTACACTATCAACAACACCGCCAGAATTTCTAGTTACTCGGAAAGTAGCTCCCAATCCAGTATTACCAGCAGTGAGATCTACCCCAACGTTGACTGTAATTGTATCTGCAGTTACCGCATCAATATTAAGAGCAGTATTATATGCAGGGTCACTTATTCTTGGATATGTATGAGTAGTTGCATTATTGTCTTTATCACAAGTAAATGTTAACGAATCAGGTGCAAGTTGAATACTTGTATTTACTGGCAATGAGTGATTGCCAATATTCAATACCAAGTCACCTGTATTTGCATCATAAGTTGCATCAGAAACATTATGATTTACGATAGGTGCTTCACCAACATCTAAAGTGATTGTTGTTGCTGTTACAGTAGTAATGTTAACAGATGTTTGATATGCAGGGTCACTTGCTCTAGGATAAGTCTTATTAGAAGAATTACCATCCATTCCACAAGTGAATGTCAATGAGTTATTAGCAATCTGGACACTGGTACCAGCAGTCAAACTATGATTGCCGATAGTCACTTCCATCAATCCTGATGTAGCATCGTAATCTGCATCAGTTACATTAAACTGAACGATAGGTGATGCACCAACATCCAAAGTAATTGTTGTGCCTGTTACAGCAGTAATATTAACTGCTGTTTGATATGAAGGGTCGCTTGGTCTAGGATAAGTCTTATTAGAAGCATTGCCATCCATCGAACAAGTAAATGTTAATGCATTATCAGCAATCCTTACAGCTGTACCAGCAGTCAAACTATGACTACCGATAGTCAATTCCAGCAAACCACTAGAAGCATCATAAGTTGCATCCGTTGGTGTGAACTCTACAGTAGGTGATGTACCAACATCTAAAGTGATTGTTGTAGCTGTTACAGCAGTAATGTTAACTGCTGTTTGATATGCAGGATCAGTTGATCTAGGATATGTCTTGGTTGCTGTATTACCATCCATCAAACAAGAGAATGACAATGAATTATCATCAATTTTAACACTTGTACCAGCAGTCAGACCATGGTCTAGACCAACGGTCAACACCATCAATCCAGTTCCTGCATCATAAGTTGCATCAGAAACATCATGATTTACGATAGGTGCTTTACCAACATCAACAGTAATTGTGGTTGCAGTTACAGCAGTAATGTTAACAGCTGTTTGATATGCAGGATCAGTTACTCTAGGATAAGTCTTATCAGAAGAATTACCATCCATCAAACAAGAGAATGTCAATGAATTATCAGCAATCCTAACACTTGTGTTAGCAGTCAGACCATGATTAAGACCAACGGTCAACACCATCAATCCAGTTCCTGCATCATAAGTTGCATTCGTAACATCATGATTTACGATAGGTGCTGGACCTACGTTTATAGTAATGGTATCTGTGGTTGTACCTATAATAGCAATATTTGATCCAGATGCAGGGTCAGTTGCTCTAGGATATGTCTTCCATCCAGTTACTGCACCAACGTTAACTGTAATTGTTGTACCAGTTGCAGATATAACTGGAAGAGACGTATTATATACAGGGTCAGTAGATCTAGGATATGTGTGAGTAGTTTGATCTTGATCCTTAGTGCAAGTAAATGGTAGAGAATTTGCTGCGATAGTAATTGTATCAGCAGATGTATAGCTATGAGATCCAATCGTTAATTCTAAGATACCAGTTGTAGGTGTGTATGTTGCATCAGTTACATCACAATCTTCTGCACCATTAACTGTTACTGCATTAGATGCTGTGCCACCTACCCATGTATGTGGAGAACCAGTACCCATGTCACAAGTAAAGGTTAGTGCATTGTTAGCAATAGAAATTGTATTTGATGTTGTTAATCCATGTCCAGCAGAGGTGATGACCATATCACCAGATGAAGCAGTATATACTACATCTGTAACTGCGTTTGGTAAGTCACCTGTATTTGATGTAACTCCATTTACTGCAGCAGGTGCAACAAATGTATGTGTATAGTCACCACCAGATTGCACTGCGTTAGATGCTGTGCCACCTTTCCATATGTGTGTATAGTCACCACCAGATTGCACTGCGTTAGATGCTGTGCCACCTACCCATGTGTGTGTATAGTCACCACCAGTTGCGATAGCATTAGCTAGAGCACTTACAAATGTATGAGTATAGTCACCACCAGTTGAGATAGCTGCAGCTAGAGCACTTACAAATGTATGAGTATAGTTACCACCAGATCTAACAGCACCAGATGCTACACCACCTGCCCAAGTGTGAGCTCCACCACCAGTAGCACCTACTGCAGTGGTTTCTACACCATTATAAATTCTATCTGCTCGGTTAAGTAAAGTTGTGCCTGCTGCAGGAGTGAATGTTAATACCTTACCATTTACATTATCTCCAATGAAGTATTGCTTAGCAAAGTCGATGGAGTAAGAGTTTCCAAGTGTTGTAAGGTCTGTGGAAACAGCATCAATAAACATGCCCACGTCACGCTTACACTTAGTTTCGCCATCAGTAGCGATAGCTCCAGCAGATTCATTAGGTAATGAATTTGTATTGCCATTAGTAAGTGCCGTAACAATAATACTGTTTAAGTTATCAATATTGATACGGACATTAGAGCAAGATAATGGTGATTGATTATCACCAGTAACAGTGTCTGCAGTAATTGATAAATCTTTGATTGTGAGTTGGTTAGTGACCGCAGCCTTCATCAACTCAGTTGCCTTGTTATAGGCAGTAATAGTCTGTGCCTCTTCACCAGTTAGTGACCCAGCACCAGGACCATTAAAATACTCTAAAGTAAATAGTCTAGTATATCTGTTACCACCTTGGAAAAGGTCAAGCGAAACAGAGTCTACAAAGATTGTAAGGTCGCGAATACATGCTGCAGGACTTGGATTTACAAATCCAGGATGTTGGATGACAATCTCATCATATGCACTTTGGACAATTTCAGTTTTATTCTGTTGAATTAGACGATATCCATCTGCAAATCTACCACCAGCATCTGTTTGTGCATCACCTGGGAAATAGAAATCTGGATGAGCAATAGCGACTTCAGCAACTGCTTTGTCTTCAATATGTTTCTTATTCTGCAGAATTAGACGATAAGCATCCTTATAACGTCCATATACATTAGTCTGAGCATCGCCACCATCGCTAAATCCACTACCACCATAGAAGAAGTCAGGATATTCGATAGCAAGTTTTGCTGCTGCTTTGTCGATAATCTCTCTTCTATTGGAGAGAATTAAATTCTTAGCATCAAAGAAACGATCTGCTGCTCCAACATAAGAGGTTGCAGCATCTACAATACCAGCATTGCCAAATGTAGCAAGGTCTTGAATTACACCATCAAGGATTAACTTGATATCACGCTTACACTTAGTGTCATCATGGACATTAGTTGCAGGGTCCCACTGTTTAGCAAGAATGAGTGCTTCCTCAGCGATAAAGTCTTTGTTAGCAGTGATAAGGTTGCCAGCATCAAGTCCTCTACCAGAAGAACTAGCAAATTTTGCTTGATTTAACTCAAAATTGAGTGTAACACCACCAGAAACTCCCTGAGCAGTAATTGTAGCAGTAGCGTTTACAGTGTCAGTATCATTACTATTACCCAATACAAATTGAGTCGTGCTAATAACTTCTTTGACATATGTGCCAGAAGGAATAGGATTAGTCTGTCCTGTAGCAGGTGTTGCTGTGACAAGCATACCCTCAACCAAACCAATGGTTGTATATGCTGCAGGGACAGTTACAGTACTACTATTGAGAACAGTGACGCAATTCTCAATACGGAATTCCCAATTACGCATTGCTGCAATAGCAAGACCTCTAGCATAATTAAATGCATCGAGCGACTCTTCTTTTTCTCCTTCGATAAAGTCTAGGTTATTGCCAGTATAGTGTGATTGACCTGCTTGGACACTATTGACGTTACCACCAACACGAAGGTCATTAGCAACTGCTTCTAGAATATATCCAACGTCGCGACGACACTTACCAATAGTAATACCTTCTCTGGTAAGTAGATATGGATATTTGCGAGTGATATACCCATATGTCTCGGATGCAATAAAGTCTCTATTGAGGTCAATAGAATTTGCTGCATCTTGGTCTTTATCCGAGATAACAGCACTATTTGAAGTTGGTGAAAGGATGGAGAGAGCAACATCATACTTTCTATAACCAGCAGGAGATACTTCTGCTTCGCGAATAGACCCAGTAAATCCAGTTGCGGGGTCTAATTTTACATAGATTTTTTCATGTGATTGAGCACCTAGTCTATAACCATTAACAGTAGTTGCTGGTTTTGATAGTGGATCGCTAGCTTCATCTGTACCAAGATAAAGCCTCACAACATTAGCAGGACCACTAGTATCTAGAGAGCTACTACCTCGGATTTTAATCTGATTGAAGGTAAAGTATTGATACTTCTTAGTTGTAGTGGTAACCTTCCTAGGAGGAATGATATGAGAAATGTAACCACCTTGGTCCTGGGAGAATGCATATCCCTTGTAACCAATAGCATGTAGTGATGTATTACCGAAGTTACTGTTAGAGTTGGTGATACTCATATCACCACCACTTTTCATCAGGAAGTGATCAGCATAACCAACAGCGAAGATACTAACACACTGAATGAATGCATCATTAGATGCTTTAACGTGGAAGTTTCTCCAGTCATCCTTCCAATATGCATCACCCTTGGTGTGATATGGAGTGGTTGCAAATGCGTCAGTTAGAGGTGCCTGGTTCCAAGTGTTGGAGAATTCATCATAGCGGATAAACGCACGGTCGTCTCTTTGTAGCGAAACACCCGTATACTGCGCGATAACCATCGACTTGAAACCAGTCGCCTTGCTACCATCAGCATGGATACCACAAATACCCCATGTAGAGCGGATAGAAACGTTAAAGACGTATGGTGATGCAGATTCTACAGAGTCAATTTCTGCTTGTGTAGATGCATTAGTATCGAGGTCTGGTGGTGTTATAGAGGTGCCAATTTTATCACCAAGACCAACTGCTGCAGCGTTCTTACCGATAACACGGTAAGTAAATTCTTTAGGGTCAGTGATGCTAATGTCTCTAACTGAGAATACACCTGTTAGAGGATCATTAGAAAGAGGAATGGGTTGGGATGCTCCTGCTGGTAGCGTGGAGCGAAGACTAGCCACGGCAACCGCCTGGCCCACATAGTATCCATGATTTGTTTTCGTTTTAACAGTAACATCTAATGCTGAAGTGCCAGCAACATCATTGACTTCAATAGAGTCAATGCGAATAGCATCTTGGAGAGGACCAACAATTCTGTTTTCTTGTGGTCTCTGCTCGAATTCACCTGGGTCGTCAATAGTAGGTTGGAATAGAGAGAATGCACGAGCAATCTTTCTATAAAGTAAACCTAGATCATCTTTACTTGCAAATTCAAAGTTACAAATTTTATGGTGAGAATAATAAGGAATTGTTGTAAGAGTATTACCTGGTTGATAATAAACCTTACCAATATTCTCTTGAGTGTTAAACAAAGGAGAATTACGCTCAACGTCACCATCTAGAATAGTAAACTGCCAGAAGTAGCAACCACCTGTAACGTTAAACATCGTTGTTCTGCTGATGTCAGAATCAGCAGGGTCAGGTACATAAAGAGGATGTAAGCGAGTCCTACGAAGGTCCAAACCCACCAAAGAGGTGCCACGGGGAATAGTGGCACCGCCATTAGGACCATTAAACTTGTACAGAATGTTATTAGGATTGCCAAGGTCAACAATAGACTCATCTTCCCATTCTTGAGTTGCTTGATTATAAGCAAAAGGAGCAATCTCCTCAGGATTTGGAATACCAGGACGGTTGTCAATATAGTGGTTGCCTGGTGACAACATAATAGTAAACTGGTCAAATCTGTCATTTTCCTGACCAGGAACATACGAATATCTTCCTACTTCTAGGAATGCTCTCTGAATTGTAAGAAAGGGTCTCGTAGGAGAGTTACCTCTATTGTCTAATGCATCCGAAGCATTGAAATCATCAGGTGAAACGTATAAGTATCTACCAGTTTTACTGGAAATTAGATTCTCTAACTTGGTTAATGGCATAGTCTTCAGGGACCCCTAAATGGCACAAAGGATTCTTTCTCAACTTATTTATACGAAAAAACCTCAGGAGATCCCGAGGTTTTGTCACTTCCTTCACACGGATATGAATATTATATAACTAAACAAAAGTTTTGTCAAGTGGTTGCAATATCAATATAAGAATCATTCTGTCCAATTTTTCCTGTCGGGAAAAGATTGATTACTAGAGAGTATCTATCTTGCTCAGAATCGTTTCTCGTTACACTATGAAAAACACTGCTTGGAAAAATAAGCATATTATTTTTTTCTGGTGGATATACCCAAGCTTTTCCTAAATACGGAGTCCATTCATCAGGATCATTTAACAACATTGAATCATTATGAATATTAATAGACTCAAAAGAAATTTTACCACCTGGCACATCATCAAAATAAAAAACAGCACTGTATACTGAGTTTTTATGATTATGTAATTGGGAGTAACCTCCAGGTATTGTTTTGGTAACCCATGAAGTGGTAATTTTGAAGTCAGTTGTTGTTAACCGTAATGCTTCATTTTTAAATATATTAAAATATGACATCAATAATTTTTTCTCTTCAGGAAAATAATCTAAGATACTAATAAAATCAGATCCACCAGCTAGTGTAGAATAACTACCATTAGAATAATCTTGAGTTTCATTGAAAATGCATTTCTCTAGGAGACTTTCCGTATCAAAAATATCTTTGGATATTTTAATAACTCCGATTGGAGTAGAAAACATCGGAAACAAGGTAAAGGTATCATCCATAATTAAATAGGAAAAATTTTGTAATCATCAATCATCAACAGGTAACAAAGCAGGGTTATTTACTTCAACATCAAATATTAATGGATGACATTCTTCCATCGCAAGATATGAAGAATATTTATATAATTCTTCGTCATCATAATCGCGATATTTTAATGCCTCTGCTTGTATTTCAGGGTAGTCTTGCAAGACTTTTGGCAATTCGTCAAAAGTATATGGCATACCTTGAATAAAATACATTCTAACTACTTGACCCAAGTAGAAAACGTAGGCTTGTGATAGTGTGT
>MPMC02183486.1_pt1 | contig 30257 bp, 29 predicted proteins | sample 1617281 | NCBI WGS metagenome assembly MPMC02 (sample SAMN05944809, study PRJNA350692) | marine metagenome | biome: marine; feature: ODZ; material: water; isolation source: 100 m water sample filtered on 30 um supor filter | place: Pacific Ocean | collected 2012-04-09 | depth 100m m | reverse complement strand
CGGTCAATGGACCTTGGTCTGATGTCAATGAATCGAGTCCGGTGACACTGCAATTGGATCAACCGGCTATGTTTGGCCGAGCTGTGAGTGAGTAATTTAGTTCTAGGGGCTGGCATAGTTAAGGGTTAGGAAAGACTATGTCAGAGGCATGTATGAGAGAAAGAGTCGGTTAAGCAAATGTTTGTTGCAGGTGCTACAGCAAGAGCCACGGCAGAGATCACCGGAGTCAATCGGAACACCGTTCGAGTGTTCTTTCAACGGCTTCGTAAACTCATCGCGTCCAAGCTGCCCTGCTATGAGCTTTCAGGAGAGGTTGAGGCAGATGAGAGCTACTTTGGCGGTGTCCGCAAAGGCAAACGAGGCAGAGGTGTCGCTGGCAAAATAGCCGTTTTTGGCCTTTTGAAACGGGGTGGAAAGGTCTACGCGGCCATCATCCCCAACGCCAAAACCGAGACCCTTCTGCCGATCATCAAGGAAAAGGTCCAACCGGACAGCGTGGTGTACACCGACACCTTCAAGTCGTACAATGCACTGGACGTGAGCGACTTTCACCATAGGCGGATCAACCACTCCACCCTATTTGCAGAAGAAAGAAATCACATCAACGGAATCGAGAATTTTTGGAACCAGGCCAAGCGCCATTTGAGACGCTTTAACGGGATAAAACCAGAAAGCTTTTACTGGTATTTGAAGGAGTGTGAATGGCGCTTCAATGGAGGGAGTCACAAAACACTCTTAAACCAGCTAAAACATTGGGTAAAATACTCACCACATTAACCCTTAACTATGCCAGCCCCTTTATTTAACCGACTTGGTTGCCGGTCAGTCGTTTTGCTGGCTGTGTTTTCCTTTTTGCCGCTTGGCCAGGCGGACGCGCTGGATGAACTTTATCAACCGCAGATCCGACCGTTGCTCGATGAGTTTTGTTTTGAGTGCCACGCGGACGAGGATGCCGAGGCAGACATCAATCTTGATGCATTCCGGTCAGTAGCTGACATACGGCGCAACACCAAGGTTTGGCTCAAGGTCGATGACATACTCTCGAGCCAGCAGATGCCGCCAAAAAAATCGGATCAGCCCAGCGAAGCTCAGCACACGAAACTGCAGGATTGGGTGCACCGCTTTTTGCTCGAGGAGGCCAGGGCGCGGGCGGGCGACCCGGGCCGGGTGGCGTTGCGGCGGCTCAATAACGACGAGTACAACTACTCCGTTCGCGACCTCACCGGCGTTGCTTCGTTGGATCCCACTCGCGAGTTTCCTGTCGACGGCGCGGCGGGCGAGGGCTTCACCAACGCCGGCGACGCGCTGGTAATGTCGCCCGCGCTCGTCGGCAAATTCCTTGATGCCGCCAAGGAGGTCGCCCGGCACGTTGTGCTGCTGCCGGAGGGCATCCGTTTTTCCGGGCGCGTCACTGAGCGCGACCGCGCCGACGAGTTGATGACTCAAATCCAGGATTTTTACGCACGGTACGTGGCGGTTCGCGGCAACACCGGCGACAACTGGGATGATTCCTCTGAGGCCAAGGCGAACGTGATCAACCGCAACGGTAGCATCCCGCTCGAGCCTTATTTCGCCACCACATTGCTGGAACGCGGTGCTTTGGCCAAGGGAGGTAAGCCGCTTGCAGCGGTGGCAAAGGCACGCGGCTTGAATGCGGAGTATCTAGGCAAGTTGTGGTCGATGCTCAACCGGGCCAACGCACCGGAGGCTTCATTTTTGTTGAACGACATTCGCAGCCAGTGGAAGGCTACGACGGACGGCAACTCGAAGCCTGTCGTGGAGAAAATACAGCGGTGGCAGCAGGCTCTGTGGCGATTCGATCCCATCGGTCATATCGGTCGCGCGGGCGGCCCGACAGCGTGGATGAATCCGCAAGCCATCACTCGCTCCGCCGAGAATGTCAGCATCGAACTCAGCCCGCCGGCGGATGGCAGCGATGTGGTGGTGCACTTCGCCGCCACTGATGCCGGCGACGGAAATGGGAACGACTTTGTTCGCTGGCGTAATCCCCGCTTGGTAGGCGGCGGCAAGGCCGACCTCTCGCTGAGCGAGGTGCCCGGCTTGGCCAAGCGCTTGGCCAAACTGCGTCGTGAGGCCTTGATCGACACAGTCAAGTTTCTCGCCGCCGCCGCGGAGGTTGCTGGTGGGGAGTTGGATATCGGGACTCTGGCCAAGCGGCACGGGCTGGATGCGGATGCGCTGGCTGGTTGGCTGGACTATCTTGCGCTTGGCCCCGGTGGTCCAGTGAAGGTTGATGGGTTGTTCGCGCAAAAATATCTCAAGGGCGGCGGCTACGATTTCGTGAACGGCTGGGGAACGCCGGGCACTCCATCCGTATCGGGCAATTCCTCCGACACGGAGGTGCGCATCCCCGGCCTGGCTCGGCCCCACTCGCTGGTGGTGCATCCTTCGCCGACGGTGTACGTGGCTGTCGGTTGGCTTAGCCCTGTCGATGGCGTCATGTCGGTGTCGGCGAACATCGCTGACGCTCACCCTGAGTGCGGCAACGGCATCGAGTGGTGGGTGCAGCACCGGACGATTCGGAAAGTTGGCAATCTCGGCAATGGATTTGTTGATCGAGGAGGCTCAGCGCAGGTGTCGACCAAGACTGTGGCAGTGAGGAGCGGGGATTTGATCTCGATCGTCGTCGGACCAAGGCAGGGGAACCACTCTTGCGACCTGACGCACATCGACATGACCATCACCGAGACCGGCGGTGCCAAGCGTGTATGGAACGCAGCCCGGGAGATTTCCGAAAACATCCTCGAGGGCAATCCTTTGAAGGACAGTCACGGACACGGTAGTGTCTGGTATTTTTATCATGGCGAAGTCGCTGCCGTTAACAAGCTTCCCGGCGGGCTGTTGACGGTGCCGGCGGGGTCGCTGCTGGCACGTTGGCAGATGGCTGGTGCGGACGAGCGGTCGGACTTGGCCAAGCGCATCGAGGCCTTGGCCACCAGTACTGAAGCTGCCGTACCTGGGACGCCCGACGCCGTTTTGCTTCAGCATCTGCAAAAACTCTCGACACCGCACAGCTACGCCTCTGCGCTGAAAGCTGTCATGCCGGACGCGCGGTTTGGCAGGCATCCGCTTGGCTACGCGGTTGATGCGGCAGACCTGATTGTTAAAGCCCCGGCGATGGTTGAGTTGCGTATCCCAGCGTCGTTGGCCGAGGGCCGAACGCTGGTGACCACTGGCGAACTTGAGCCGGAACACGGGCGGCAGGGCAGCGTTCAACTCTCCGTCGCCTTGGCCAAGCCATCCTTGGGGGAGCTTTCGCCGACACGGCCAATTGTTGTCGCCGTCGGTGGCGCGGCGGAGAAGCGGGTGACTGCCGGGTTGGACGAGTTTCGCGACCTGTTTCCGGCTTCGATTTGTTACCCGAAAATTGTCCCGGTGGACGAGGTGGTGACGCTGGCACTGTATTTCCGCGAGGACGACCATCTGCAACGGCTCATGCTCGGTGATGCTGAGAGGGCGGAGCTCGACCGCCTTTGGGATGAGTTGCTCTACATCACCAAGGAGCCGTTTAAAAAAGAGGTCGCCTACGAGCAGATTGTGGAGTTTTCGACACAGGATCGGCCGGATCTCGTCGTCGCGTGGGAGCCGTACAGGGAGCCGCTGATGAAACAGGTTGTCGCCTTTCGTAAGCGCCTTAAGGCCGATGAGCCGGGGCAGCTTGATGCTGTGCTAGAGTTCGCCGAACGCGCTTGGCGGCGGCCGTTGAGCAGCACGGAGCAGGAGGGAGTGTGGACGCTGTATCGTGGGCTGCGGGAGCGGGAGATTCCGCACGAGAAAGCAATTCAGTTGACGGTCGCGCGGGTGCTGACGTCGCCGGCGTTCCTCTACAAACGCGAGCAAGCCGGCGCGAGCGCGGAGGCGGCGGCAGTCAGCGGAGCGGAGTTGGCCACGCGGCTGAGTTACTTCCTGTGGTCGTCGCTGCCGGATGCCGAGCTTGGCCAAGCGGCTGCAAGCGGAGAGCTCACGACTGACGATGTGCTGCTTGCCCAGACGCGGCGCATGCTGCGAGACCCACGCGCGCGCCGTCTGGCCGAGCAGTTCGCCTGCCAGTGGCTGCACATCCGCGGCTTCGACAAAAACGACGACAAGAACGTGGATCTGTACCCGGAGTTCCCGAAATTGCGCGGCGCGATGTACGAAGAGTCAGTGCGGTTTTTTGAGGACATGTTTCGCAACGACGGCTCGGTGCTTGGTTTGCTGAACGCCAACCACACATTTCTCAACGAGCGCTTGGCCAAGCTCTACGGCATCGCCGGCGTGAGCGGCGAGGCATGGCGCCGTGTTGAAGGCATGCAGGCCAGGGGACGCGGTGGCGTGCTTGGCTTGGCTACGGTGCTGGCGGTGAACTCCGGGGCATCGCGGACCAGCCCGATCCTACGTGGCAACTGGATTTACGAGACGCTGCTTGGCGAGCGTCTGCCAAAGCCCCCGGACAAGGTACCCGACCTGCCCGAGATAGTGCCAGAGGGGTTGACGGCACGGCAGTTGATCGAGAAGCACAGCTCCGAGCCAGGATGTGTCAAGTGCCACAAGCTCATCGATCCGTACGGTTTTGCGCTGGAGCAGTACGACACCATTGGCAGATTGCGGCCCAAGACGGTCGATACAAAGAGCAGGCTGGACGACGGCGCGGCCATCGAGGGGATCGACGGGCTGCGGCACTATCTGGCCACCGACCGACTTGACGATGTGCTGGAACAATTCTGCCGCAAACTGCTTGGCTACGCGCTTGGCCGAGAGGTGGCTCTGTCCGACCTGCTACTGCTTGAGAAAATGCAGAACCGCCTGGAAGCCAGTGATTTCCGGTTCGGTGTGGCGGTGCAGACGATCGTCACCAGCAAGCAATTCCGGAACATCCGCGGACGCTTGTCCAAAAATGAGGATTGATTGCCGATCCACTCCCTTTAGCATGAACTGAAGGGCCGAACTTGAGATGAACAAAATGCATTGCCAGCTTTCCCGTCGCACGATGCTGCGTGGCTTGGGCGTGTCGATGGCGTTGCCGTGGATGGAATCGCTTCGCGTGTGGGGCGACACGAAGCTCGACGCCAAACAGGCAAGCGAGGCACCGACGCGCATGGCCATCCTGTTCTCCGGCTGCGGTTATCACCGCAACGAATGGTGGGCCAAGGGCGAAGGTGCCGGCATGGAGCTGGGTAAGGTGCTCGTTCCGCTCAGCGACTTCCGCGACAGGATGGTGTTCATCCGCGGCCTCTACAACGCCGAGGCGCTAAAGGGTAACATCCACAGTTCGCAGACCGGCAACCTGCTCTCCGGCGCGCCGTTGGCCTCCGGTGGTCGCATCCAGTCCGGCATCAGCGTCGATCAGTTGGTGGCGCAGCGAATCGGGCATCGAACCAAGCTGCCGAGCCTAGTGCTCGGCTGCGAGAAGGCGAACCCCTCGGTGCACAAGAATTACTCGATGCTCTACAGTTCGCACATCTCGTGGAGCAGCCCGACCACGCCGACGCCGCTTGAGGTGTACCCCGCGCTGGCGTTCGACCAAATGTTTAAAAACAAGGCGCAGGCAGGCGACCGGAGCGTGCTCGACGCTGTGTTGTCCGACGCGAAATACCTGCGCCGCAATATCAGTCGACTCGATCAGCAAAAGCTCGACGAATATTTGAACTCTGTCCGTGAAGTCGAACAACGGATCGAGAACGCCAGCAAACGTGGCGAACTGCAGGGCTGGCGGCCGGCTTTGGCCAAACCGAACATGCCGCGTCCGAAGGACGGCTACCCACAGGACATCGTCGAGCATATGCGCCTCATGAGCGATCTGCTCGTGCTGGCGTTCCAGACTGACACCACACGTATCTGCACGCTCAAGCTCAACAATGACCACGGCACGCTGCGCTTCCCGCACCTCGGCGTGGACTACATGATCCACCACCTGCTCTCGCACAGCGACACGGAGGATTTGCTGAAAGTGAACCAGTTTTTTCTTGAGCAAATGGTCTACATCGCCCGGCGGCTGGATGGCATTCAGGAGGGCGAACGCACCGCGCTCGACAACACGATGCTGATGCTATGTTCCAGCATGCTAAACGGCCACCACGACGCCACCCAGTTGCCAGTCGTGATGCTCGGCGGCGGCGGTGGTCGCATCAAGGGCGGGCAGAATCTGAACTACCTCGGCAAGCCCGACCGCCAAATGTCCCGCCTCTTTCTCAGCATGATGGACAAAATGGATGTCCATCCAAAAACCTTTGGCGACGCCACCGCACCCCTGGACGAAGTGTAACGCTTGGCCAAGCGCATTCTTTGCGTTCACTTGTTTATTCACGCATAGGCCGCTGAGTCGCATAGCGTCGCAGGCATACGGTGCCGCAGTGAGAATTGGTTTTGGCTAATCAATCGCGCCAGGAGCGCTCGATCTCTTTCGCGGCCTCGGGCCAGGTGGGGTGGTTAAACTTGAAACCGGACTTGAGAAGTTTCCCCGGCACCACGCGGCGGCTTTTCAGCAGCAACTCCGTCTCGGTGCGCATGAAGAACGCGCCGATCGCGAGCATCCGTGTCGTCGCCGGCAGGCCGAGCTTCACGCCGTACGCCTCGCGCAGTGCCCGCATGAAATCGCTGTTCGGCATCGGATTTGGCGAGCACATGTTGACCGACCCGCTGAGTTCCCCGTGATCGAGGCACCAGTCAAGCATCCTCAAAAGATCCTCCACGTGCAGCCAACTGACGTACTGCGTGCCGGGCCCCTGCGTGCCGCCAAGCCCAAACCGGGTGATGTTGCGAAACGCCTCGAACACACCGCCCGCGCCGGTGCCGAACACCATCGACAGTCTCATCGCGATACGGCGGGTGTCCGGCGTCGCCGCATTAAACAGCGTCCGCTCCCAGCGGTTCACCACATCGACGGAGAACTCCCACTTGTTCCTCGGCCCTCCTTCTGGCACGGGATCGATCTCGCCGGTGGCCAATGCGGGCCCGGCGCAGACGGTGAACGAGGGAGAGACGGTGACGCTGGATGGGAGTGCATCAAGCGATGCGGACGGTGACAATATCGAATACACTTGGTCTAACACGGCAGGAATACAGCTTTCGAATGTCAACTCGGTTAATCCGACGTTTACCGCGCCGGATGTCACACAGGCGACGGATTACACTTTCACATTGGTGGTAAATGAAAGCCAAGCGGGTTCAAGCCCGGCGACGGTTGTGATTACGGTGAGTGCTACCACGGGTGGCGAGACCGTTGCAGAGGAGTCGTTTGGGGAGGTTGTGGTGTATGCGAACAACTCGGCGACAGTCGTTGGAAATGTGACCATCAATGGAGAATTGGCAGGTGAAGGGGATGTGGTGGCGATTTATGTGGATGAAGAGTTGAGAGGCAAGCAGGCGGTAACGATTGATGAAACCGGTGCCTATTCGGCGGCTGGCACAGCATGGTTGAATGCACTGGTTAATGCCGCCGGTGGCAATGAGAGCGTCACGTTTCGGGTGTATGATGCGAGTAGTGGGGTGACCTTTGAGAAGAGCGGGACCAGAGTGCAGATCATGCCGGAGGGGGTGGCAGGGAGCTTTGCGGCTCCGTTATTGGTGAAGATGGACAGTGTGGCGCCGGAGTTGACGTTGGTGGGAGAGGCGCAGATGACGATAGACCAGGGGTCGAACTATGTGGATGCGGGAGCGAGTGCGGAGGACAATGTGGATGGGGATTTGACGGATGATATCGTGGTGAGTGGAGAGGTGGATGCGTCGGTGGCCGGAACGTACACGCTTAGCTACAACGTGAGTGATGCGGCGGGGAATGCGGCGGAGAGTGTGAGTCGGACGGTGGTGGTGGAGAAGGGCACGGTGGTGCAGAGCCTGAGCCTGAAAGCGGGTTGGAACCTGGTGTCGTTCTATGTGGAGCCAGAGGATGCGGCACCGGCAACAGTGCTGGCATCGATCAAGGACAAGTTGGTACAGATCAAGAACCTGAAGGATAATTATAAGCCACTACCATTCCCGCCTTTCCTGAACTCGTTGAAGGAGTTGAGCGTGAAGGAGGGTTACTGGCTGAAGGTGAGCGAGGCGGTGACGTTGGAGGTGGAGGGGATGGTGCCGGCGGGAGCGTCGGTCACGGTGAAGGCGGGCTGGAACCTGGTGGGTTACCCGAGAGAGAGCGGAGAGGAGCCGGCCAGTGAGTTGGCGAGTCTCGGGAGCACGGTGGTACAGATCAAGAACCTGAAGGATAATTATAAGCCACTACCATTCCCGCCTTTCCTGAACTCGTTGAAGACGATGGCCCCTGGGCAGGGTTACTGGCTGAAGGTGACCGAGGATGGGACCTGGACGGTTGGGGATGTGAGCGAGAGCGGGGCGGGACGGGATATTGCCAGGATGGGCCCGGGCAGGGAGATGGAAAAGAAGGCAGGACCGGACTGGGGACGAGTGGTGGTGTATCCAAACCTGAGTGCGACAGTGTTTGCGGAAGTGAGAGTTGGAGGCAAGGCAGTGGGCGGGGGCAGTGTGGTGGGAGTGTATGTGGGGAATGAGTTGAGGGGTCAGCATGAGGTGGTGCTGAACAACGGGAGAAGTTATGTGACGCTGAACGTGAACCTGGAGGAAGCGGAGGGAGTGACATACCGGATATGGGATGGGGAATCCGGCAAGGAGTACGGAGTGTCCAAGAGGATGACGCTGGAGATGGGGCAGGAGTATGGGAGAGCGGAGGCGTTGGTAAAACTGGACGGGGTGGTGCCGGGTGCGGGAGTGAGGATATTGAGCTACACACGATCACCGTTTAGGCTGGAGTTTAAGGGTGAGGCAGGCCGGGAGTACGTGGTGGAGGCGACCGATGACCTGAAAGAGTGGAAGCTGGTGCGGACGCTAACCGGTGTGGGATCAGCGATTAAATTCACCGACACTAGGAAGGCGCTTTTTGAGAGGCAATATTACCGGGTACGGGTGGTGGAATAGTTTGGGGCTCGATTTGCGTCTGCACGTCAATCCGTCTATTATCTGCTTATGGTGGAAGTGGATAAACGCAGGCGACCGTGCACCAAACGATTCCGGCTAGCACTATGGTGGTTAATCTACCGCCTGCCGGTACTCGATGGGGTCAACAAAGAGACGGAGAAGTTGGCGCGGAAGCACTGCAAGTACAGCGAGGAAGCGTGGGCGCGGGACCGGGCGGATTTCCAGTCTCAGTGGGAGCGAATGCTTGCCAAGCGGGAGAGGCGGTTTCGCTGGTATCAGAAGCACGGCAAAGTTCCCGACGGCTGGACACCGCCCGATCCGAAGGACCCGCACTCCCGTAAATATCCCAAGCGGGCACTGGCGGCCACGCTACCTAAGAAGTATCGAATGTTTTGGCCGGTGCTACTCGACCGACCGGATTACGAGTTGATAGCTGACTCAGCTTGAACATAAGCCGTTCGCTCGCCAGTCTTGCGCCGACGGATGATGATGCGATGGATAATCTTAAATGCTTGTACGATTGCACTCGTCAGCTTCGCCCAAGCTGGTCCGCCCGAGAGTTACTACACCACAACCACCGACAAAACGGGCATCGAACTCCGATCGGCTCCCCACGACATCATCGACGATCACCGTGTCGTTAAGTAGTCGATGCTGAAAAGGCGCTATAGGTCAACAAGGGCAGTTGTCATGAGGGGAAAAGAGGTGTCACAAATTGCAAGGAAAGCTTTCCGTCGGGGACAAAACCTTGCAAAGTAGAGCACCAGATGAAGCCGCAACAAGAGGTCTCAACGGGATATCAGGGCGATTTCTTCCGAACCGAACTCTCACGCATGGTGAATCCCAAAAGCACCCGATGGTAAAAGTGGCCGCTGGCATGGATTGGGAGGCGTTTGAAACAGCCCTGGAAAAAACATGGCATTCGGAATTGGGGCGTCCCGGGGTGAGTACACGATTGATGGTATCGTTGCAGTATCTCAAGTACGTCCACGATCTGAGCGACGAGGGGGTGCTGGCGATGTGGGTGGAGAACCCGTACTGGCAGCATTTAAGCGGGATGAAGTTCTTCGAGCATCAAGCGCCGATCGAGGCCTCGAGCCTAAGTCGATGGCGCAAGCGCTTGGCCGAGGTGGGAGCGGAGAAGCTATTGGAGGAGACGCTCAAGGCGGGGTTGAGGATGAAACTGATCCAGCCAAGGCAGCTGGAGAGAATCAACGTGGACACGACGGTGCAGGAGAAGCATGTGAGGTTTCCAACCGACACAAGACTCTATGAGCGAGCCAGGGCTGGCCTGGTGAGATTGGCCAAGCGGCGGGGACTCAAACTCAGACAAAGCTACGAGCGTGTGGGAAAGCAATTAATGCTCAAGCAAAGCCGCTATGCCCATGCCCGCCAGTACAAGAGAGCGGGTAAATGCACCAAGAAACTCAAGACCTTTCTGGGGCGATTGATACGAGATATTCAAAGAAAAAGCCACGAAGCGGATAAAGAACTGAGCCAACACCTGAAACAGGCGCAGAGGATTTATGAGCAACAGAGGAAAGACAAAGGTAAAGTGTACAGCGTACATGCGCCGGAAGTGGAATGCATCAGCAAAGGCAAGGCGCACAAGCGTTACGAGTTTGGAGTGAAAGTGAGCGTGGGGACGAGCAGTCGGGGAGGGTGGCACGTGGCGGCACAGGCGCACCCGGGCAATCCGTATGACGGGCACACGCTCAAAGAGACACTGGAGCAAGTGAGGCGGATGGTGGGCGACAGAGTGAAACAAGTGTTTGTGGACAAGGGCTACAGAGGGCACGGCTACGAGGGGGAGATCGAAGTGCACGTGGACAAGCAGCGCAAAGGCAAGACCGCCAAGCGGCTGTGGAAGTGGATGAAAAGGCGAGCGGTGGTGGAACCGGGGATCAGTCATCTCAAACACGGGCATCGGATGAATCGCAATCGTCTGAAAGGAACACAAGGAGATCAACTCAACGTCATGCTGAGTGCAGCGGGAATGAACTTCAGGAAGTTGCTCAAGCAAGCGGCGAAGCCTTGGCGCTACATCCGATGGATGCTGAAGCAGGCAGAAACCCAACTTCACATGCTTTTCAATCCGAACACTGCCGTTCAATCCCGTTCACCCAACTGAAAACGACTTTTTCAGCATCGACGAGTGTAACTGAGTGTAAGGTGTAATTTGAGGTGCTGCCAATTAAGCTGCCAAAAGTTGGAAAGGCCAAGAACTGGCCGACACCGTTGGAGGACGATGCCAACAACGTGAACCCAAGCGACAAGCGGATGAAGACGCTTGTGTCGTCGACCAAGGGATCCGGGATGAAGCTGAATCCGAACTGGGTGGAACAGCTGATGGGACTGCCGGCGGGATGGACGCAACTCCCGGCCCACTGGTTAACCGGGTAGACCGCCTACGACTGCTTGGCAATGGAGTGGTCAACCAGACCGCCGCCAAGGCGTTTGCAACGCTGTCAGCGCGCTTGGATAAGCATTTGAAGGCTGAGTGACTACTTCCCTTCAGCTTTCAATTCTTCACCGGACTTGCCGCCGTGTTTACGGAGGAGGTCGGCGATTTCGCCATTAGCAGACCAATCTAGCGGTGTTCTTCCATCGTTAGCTTTCGCATTGACAGTCGCACCTTTGGCAATCAGTAGTTCGACGATTTCCTTGTGGCCAAATACAGCTGCAGGATGCAAAGGGGTCCAACCATAATCATCCCTCTCATTCACATTCGTACCAGCAGTCAGATGTTGTTTGACAGCTTTGATTTTCCCTTCAGCAGTAGCATCGAGAATTGAGATGGCTGGTGCTTTGGCTATCGACGGTTTTGGCGCCTGCGTCACAGCACACCCCACAATCAACACGGCTGCGATTGTTGTTAGTAGTAGTTTCATTTCCCTTCAGTTTTTAATTCCTCACCCGTCTTGCCGCCGTGTTTGCGAAGGATTGCAGTAGTTTCGAAATGGCTAGCTTTGATGGCATAATCTAGCGGTGTATAGCAATAACTATTCTGCGCATTCACATTTGCACCTGCGACAATGAGGCGTTCGGCGATCTCTTTGCGACCACCAACAGCCGCGGTATGCAAAGGCGCTCCACCACGTTTACCCTTCGCATTCACATTCGCACCGTTGATGATAAGCAGTTCCACAATTTCCTTTTGACCGATACCAGCCGCCTCGTGCAAAGCGGTGAGTCCCATTCGGGTCTTCGAATTGACATAAGCGCCATTTTCAATGAGTAGTTCGACTATTTCTTTGTGACCTCCCAATACCGCTACGTACAACGGTTTGGCTCCACCAATTGATCGTTCATGCATATCAGCACCTTTGGCAATGAGTAGTTTAGCGATTTCCTTACGGCCTCTACCAGCTGCATATAACAGAGGGGTGGTGCTTAGATCATCCTTCGCATTCACATCCGCGCCAGCAAACAAGTGTTGTTTTAACGCTTCTGTGTTCCCAGTTTGTGCAGCCTGCCAAATTGAGATGTCTGGAACTTTGACTGTTGTTGGTTCAATCGACTGTATCGTCACACACCCCACCAACAATACGGCTGCAATTGTTGTGATTAGTATGTTTTTCATTTACCTTCAGCTTTCAATTCTTCACCCGTCTTGCCGCCGTGTTTGCGGAGGAGGTCTGCGGTTTCGGGGTTTTTGCCATAGATGGCCGCATCTAGCGGTGTTCTGCCATCAACCATCTTCGCATTCTCATTCGCACCTTTGGCGATAAGTAGTTCGGCGATTACCTTGTGACCTTTCCAAGCCGCACGATGCAAAGGAGTCCATCCTGCAAAATCCTTCGCATTCACATCCGCGCCTTTTTCTATTAAAATTTCAACTATTTCAGTTTTTCCACCCCTGGGAGGAAATAAACGCCACCAGCCCGCTCCTCATAAAGTGGGAAAACCTTACCAAACAAAAATACGCTCGAGCTCGACAACCATAACCTGCTACTTTCCTTCTCTAAACGGAGCTAAAATCTTCAGATGTGGAACAATGCCGTAACGGTTTGACGACTGGTGATCCTCATTTGCATGGTAAACTGCCGCTTAGTTTTTTGATTCGACTTCACGATAGGTAATCAATTGCGACTTGCGCGGTTCATCAATCGACAAGTTTAGCGAAGCTCTTAATTCATTTCCACTAAAAATCTCTTTTCGTTGTTGATCTTCAAAATGAACTTCATATCGACTGCTTTCTTTTAATCCCCATAGTTTTACTACCTTTGATTTAATAATACATTGGGAACGTCGAAATGCCATTATAATTCCAGAGTTGTCATTTTCGCTGTGAAACTGAAATGCCATCCAAACTTCATCTGACGTACTGTGTGGAGTTAGAGGATAAAAGTCTTCGTAATAGTAATGACGTATTCGGTGGAATTCTTCAGCTAGACGCCTGGCGTGATCCCAAGGAAAAGGCTCACTCATAACGTATCCTACTCGGTTTTTTCCATCGACAGTTTTTCTGACTACTTTCTTTAACTTGTATGGATGCTTTTGCCTCACAGGGAAAGCAAGAGACCAGTTTTGTTCAACTTCCGGTTGATAGGGATTCCATGCAATCGTACTGCCATTGTTTATAGAACTGCGAAATGAATAAGTATCAGGATAACCGCTAGCCGTGCCGGTCGACGGTATCCATTGGCTAACACCGATTGTCTGAGATTGAAAACCTTCCGGTTCGAAGCCCGGATGATTGTTGTCAGATCGCCAGAGGTAAACACAGCGTGACATGGCTTCGATGTCAATTCGAGTAGCGCCCCCACCGCAAAGATCAATTATTAGTTCTGGATTCTCTTCTCGGAGCCGATCCCAAAACTCATATAAGCCCTCGACATAACGAATCTGAGTTATGCCTTGTCTATCAACTTCGTCATTATCCTGCCACCACTTTAAGGGCTGCTTGTGGGCGTACTCTAGATTCGCGCCAATCGGTCCGTCTTGGCGGTAGATTCCGATCCCCTCTTTCTTGATCATCTCCGTCGTGTGGTCTGTGATCAGGGCCAACGCGTTCTTGTCACCGAAATTAAGTATACTGAAAAGTGGATTCTTAGGATCTAGCTGCGGATCACGTGGCCTAAGGAGTAGTTCTGGAAACTCGTGTTCGATCCATGAATTGCCTCCGAGGAATTCGGGTGCATTCCAAGTTAGCAAACCCATGTTTAATGCCTTGAGTTTATCTGTGAGAGGTTTGAACCCGTTTGGGAATCGACTCCGATCGATGGGCCCAAGATGAGAGTGACCATTGCTGGAATCATGCCACCCCACATCCAGCCAAAGATATTCAACACCCAATTTTGCGAATTGAGCAGCAAACTGGATTTGATTTTCTTCCGTCGCATTGAATGCTTCATTGTACAATCCCGCCGAACTAGCAAGAAACGGCACTGTCAGCGGCTTCCCGTCCTTTTGCGGATGATAGTGTTTCAGAATCATGCGCCGCAGTAAATTTTGACCATTAAATTGATGATGGCGCCAAAATAATAACATGATCTTAGGAGTTCGAATTTCTTCACCTGGATAAAGCTTCAGGTGTGTCCCTTCCATTCCTGCCTGAAGGATGACCGAGTCTGTTTGGTGTTTGAATATTGCATTCCATTGGCCGGTCCACCCAATAGCAACGATAAGCCCTTCTCGAGATTCGGCATCCTTGGTCTCTATATTAAAGAATGGTAAACTTTCGCCCCAGGAAGGTCGGCCATGCATAGGTGTGGTTGCAAATTCAGAGTTAGGTCGCAGTATTCGTTTTACAGGAGCTAGATCAGAAGAATGGGCGGAAACTCCCTCGCCAACCCCCTTGGTATAATGAAGAATTGTATCTTTGCGTAGTGGGGTAAATCGTGTATGCAACGACATTACATCAGAAATAATAGCGGTTTCAATTTGGCCAGTGTTTTTAAATCTGATAATCCATTCAACAGAAGGGTGATGCTCAAAGACTATTGCTTCACAACGCACTTCGATTGCCTTTTTTGGATCCGAGTATGTCAATATGATTTGGGTTTTCTCGCTACTTAAACTCTTTGTCGCGGAACTAAAATGCCAATCTTTAAGAAGACCGATTGATTTCATTCCATCGTACCTGAAGGAAAATGGCGTTCGATCTTTGCCTGCGAGATATTCGGCTAACCATTTATCTCGACTATCATATGCCGCAGAATCTGAGATGCGATCTAAGGTCACCTCTGAATGTGCACAGATGCCATTATTAGACAGTAGCCCTAAAAGAAAGATCGCATGTATCGAGGCTGCCGTGATTAGCCATTGATGAGAACGTTGAACAATGCCAAGTGATTGATATTTGGAGAATGGGTTGTCTAGTCCAATATATGGTGAGTAACGAGTTAATCTTTTTAGCATAATAACTGTTTAGGGTTACCATCGATCGAAAACTTACGTGAAAAGTTTACATCCGAGAGTAAGCCTACGATTGTTGTGAGTAGGTGGTGTTTCATTTTATTAATAGTTCCCTTTACCGGGGATTAGATGCCGCACGCCACCTCTGGGGTTCTCTACATCATTCTTTCTTCTAGGTATCAAATGGACGTGGGCATGGAATACTGTTTGCCCAGCGACCTCACCGCAGTTCCAACCGATGTTAAAACCCTCCGCGCTGCTGTCTTCCGCCAAATCTAGGGAGAAAAACGCCGCTGACCAACCTATTTTAACCCATGTTTACCGCTTCAAACCAGGCGCTTGGCCAAGCGGCAGCGGGGTTCAGTAGAGTGCGATGGCACGGCCGGGACCACCATGGCAGCCCTTGGTTTTCGGCGAGGCAAATAGAAATACCGCCTTGGCTGGTAGTTGTCCAAGTCTGGTCAGAAACTCGACTCCGACCATGTCCTGCGTTCCCAATGTCCAGTAGGTAAATAGTGCCTGTTTTGAATCCACACCTCCGAGCGTGGGGGCGTCAGTGCCCACGCAGCGGATTCCGCGCTTGGCCAAATGCAGGATAGCTCCCGCGTCTGGAGCCGGCCAGCCTTCGCTGAGTCCGTTGATTGGGTTTTCCATGCACGTTTTACCTTCCGGCAACGGCTTGTAATGGGTGTCCACATGCCCAGTGCGAAACAGAACGATTTCACCCCGTTCGAGTTTGCCGGTCTTCTTCTCGTAAACTTCAAGGTGGGCGGCAGTGATCGCCGGTGAGGCAGGCCACTGGCTGTTCTGTGTTGTGCCGATGAGGGGTCTCACATCGATCACACGGGCGTTTCCCGAAATTTGCGAGAGGGGAACCTTGTCTGCAGTTACTCGACTGGTGCCGCGTTTGCCGAATTTAACTTCATATTCCTTGAGCCACTGCAGTACCTTCGGTGGATAATTGTTGTTGTTGAACCCTGGCTTTGGGAGGGAGTAGGCCGGTGGGACTAGGTGTGTACCTGCGTGGCTGTCCATCAGATGGGTATGATGAAAGATGTCCAGCGCTGGTTCATAAAAAAAGTCTGCTCGGGTATAGGGATGGCGGTGTCTTGAGACTCCACGACCGGGCCAGGTCAACGGATAGTTCGCCGCCATCACCACCGAGAGATCGGCTACCCGTTTTGCGCGCGCGGACTTTATGAGGGAGTCGGCCTGGCCTCCTACAATGGCAAAGGCTCTTCCCTCTCCATATGGTCCCTTGAAATGCCTCGGCCCCATCATGCAGTAAAACGCCCCGGTCGGCGGGAGCTTCTTAAGATTGGTGGCCCCTTCAGTGAAGATCAGGCCCCGCAACAGGCCCTCATCATGAACCGCTGCGGCGAGGTCCGGCATTGGCCCCATTGTCGGGCTGTCACAGCCAACGGCAGTGACGCCTTTCTTTGCGATGTAGGCCATGCACTCGGGATCGGGGTCTGGCCAGGCTGGCGATTTTTTCTCGAGTGGCAGTGCAAGGAATCTGCGACCCTCTGGCATAGGTTTGTAATAACGGTCACTGTAATCACTTCTTAGCAACACGATGTCTCCTCGACCAAGTGGACGATACTTCTTTTCCCAAGCAATGATATGCTCCTTTTTTATAAGGGGACTGACACCATTGGGCGCTTGGTCGAGGAGAGAAGTCACGTCGATGACGCAGGCTTCGCCGACCAGTTTCCAAGCCGGGGTTTGGTCGGTGTACTCAAGGCCAAGTGGGCCGGCATTCTTGAGTCCGCTGCCCGGGCGCGGGATGGAGTGGGGCGGCACATCGATCTGAGTGCCGGTGTTGCCGTCGATCTGCAGTAGGTCACTGTTGTAGGGGCTCGATGGCCCGATCCGGATGTAGCGGTTCATGTAAAACCGCGGGAATCCGGTGGCCCAAGTGCAGGGGTAATTCTCAGCGACGATTAGAGAGAGATCGACAATTTGTCCCTGGTCCCGGTCGTTCGCCTGAACTGAGCCGCTTTGGCCAAGCGCCATGACGAAAGTTAGCAATGTGACTATGTCGAGTCTTGTTTTCATGGATTTCATAGAGTGAATTCAATACGTCAAGCATTCAGGTGGTTTTTCGATTTGTACGGCAAGATGTTCGAGAAATCTTGCCGCGGGAGCTCCGTCGACAATTCGGTGATCAAAAGTCAGATTTAGGGTTAAGCGCTCCTGACACATGGCTTGTTCCTTTTGCCATATCACTTTTTCTTGAATGCGCCCAATCCCGAGGACGGCACATTGCGGGGGATTGATAACCGGTGTGAATGCGTCAACACCAAGTCCTCCCAGATTGGAGATAGTGAATGTGGCAGCTTGCATTTCCTCGGCTTTAAGTTGGCCCATGCGGGCTTTTTCCATCAGTGCTCTTGTTTGCTCGGTCAACTCGTCTATGGCGAGTCGGTTCGCATTACGGATGACCGGGGTAAGGAGTCCTGCTGGTGTGTCCATCGCGAAGGCAATGTGGATCTGGTCCGGCAGAAAAATCCCGTTTTCATGCCATTGGCTGTTAAGCTGAGAGTGGCTCTTGAGTGATTCGGCGGTGAGGCGAATGAGCATGTCGTTGTAGCTCGGAATTACTTTTTTTTCGGCGCTAGTTTGCTTGTATTTTCTGCGCAATTCGACCAGCGCTGTGGCATCCACTTCTCGGTGTAGAGTCACTGGCGCCGCCGGGTCGGTTCCGATCGTCATCTGCCGGGCAATGACTTTTCGAGTGGCGGAAAGCGGTTCCGTTTTTCCAGTTAACGGGTCATTCGGGCCAGATGTTTGGGCAACAGTAACTGCAGCGCGTATGTCCTGTTCGCGAATGCGTCCGCCGCGGCCGGTACCTTCAATATTATCCCAGTCGACGTCCATCTCGTTGGCCAAGCGAAGGGCTCTCGGCGAGATGGATTTCCCGGGGCGCACCGGCTTGGCTTGGGACGCGGCCGGGCCGGGCGATTTGTCGGTCGGGATCTGGTGGCCAGGCCCCGCCTCGGCCCGGGGGGCATCCTTCCACGGCTCTAGGTCGTCTTCATCAGCGAGAAAAGCTACGCGCTGACCGACCACAACGGCGTCCCCGAGCTTGGGCGCATCGGGCGGCAGGCGCAGGTAGCCGGCGTCAAAGGATTCAACTTCCTGGGCGGTCTTGTTCCCCTCCATGACAAACAGCATGTCCCCGACCTCGACCCGTTCACCGTCTCTCTTGAGCCATTCCTGAAATGTGCCCTCCTCCATCGACCAGCCCATGCGGGGCACTATTACTTCCGTTGCCATGCTCACTCCTCAAGCAGGTCGCGGATGGCGGCCTCTATGGTGTCCGGGTTGGGTACGATGGCCTGTTCGAGTGGCGGGCTATAGGGAATGGGCGTGTGGAGTCCATTAAGCCGCTTTACCGGCGCGTCGAGTTCATCGAAGCCTTCCTCGGCTATGTGAGCCGCGATTTCCGAGGTTAGGCTGCATGGGCCAAACGCCTCATCCACCACCAGTAATCGGCCAGTCTTGGATACTGATTGAAGGATTGTGTCGAAATCCAATGGGGACGCTGTTCGGGGATCTACCACCTCGACTGAGATGCCTTCCTTGGCCAGTTTTTCAGTTGCTTCCAGTGTATGGCGCACCATCAGAGACAGGGCGACGACGGTGGCGTCCGATCCTTTGCATGCGACTCGCGCTTGGCCAAAAGGAATCTCGTAATCTGATTCAGGAACCTTGCCCTTGGTGGCCATCAGTTCACGGTGCTCAAGGAACAGTACAGGGTCGTTGCAACGCAGCGCGTGATGAAATAGGCCCTTTGCATCATATGGTGTTGATGGCAACACTACGCGAATGCCCGGGATGTGCGAGTAGATGGAAGCGTAATTCCCGGAGTGGTGCGTGGCTGCGCTGTGCCCGATGCCGATGCAGCCCCGAAGAAGAATAGGCATCTTCAAACGGCCACTGCTCATGTAACGCATCTTGGCCACCTGATTGATGACCTCGCCGAAGGCGTCGTTGATGAAGTCGATAAACATGAAATCGATTACCGGCCGTGAGCCGGTCATCGCTGCGCCGCATCCGAGCCCGATGAAACCCCGCTCGCAAATCGGAGTGTCGCAAAGGCGTTTTGCCCCGTGTTCTTCGTACAGGCCAAGCGTGGTGGCGAAATTGCCGCCTCGCTGGCCGATGCCCTCACCCATTACAAAGATGGCCGGGTTGCGTTTCATCTCAAAGGCTAGTGCTTCAAGTGTGCCGCCTACATATGTCGTCTCTCTGTCGCCAGGTTCGGGTAGATTGGGAACAGTTTGGATATCCTCGCAAAAGACATGGTTGGTAACTATTCCCGGATCAGGCCAGGCGGCCTGCTCAGCTTCTGTCTGGCCCAGCGCGACTAGTTCCGCGATCTCGTCCTCGATGGTCTTTAGTTCATCAGCCTCTGCTTTTCCCGATTCAACCAGCGCTTTGCCAAGCTGCCGGATGGGGCAGCGTTCCTTCCATCGTTCTACCTCCTCATGTGTGCGGTAGTTGAAGTCGGACATCCCTTCGGCATGCGCCCGGGTGCGGTAGGTTCTGCACTCTATCAATGTTGGGCCACCACCATGTCGTGCCTGTTCAATGGCCTGTTTGGCGGCCTGCTCAACCTCACTCACATTGTTGCCATCAACTTCAACTCCGCTCATTCCGTACTGCTTCGCACGCCGTCCGACATGCGGATTGCTACTGGAATAATCGAACGGTACCTCGGTTGCGAAATGGTTGTTTTCGCAGACAAAAAGGACAGGCAGTTTCCAGATGCCGGCCATATTGAGCCCCTCATGGAAGGCGCCATTGTTAACGGCTCCATCCCCGAAAAACGCCACAGCCACATTGTCCCGGCCCAGCAACTTGAAACTGTAGCCACCCCCGCAGGCCTGAAGAATGCAGGGCCCGACGATACCGCTGGTGCCCATCATCCCAATCTCAGGCTTGAACAGGTGCATGCTGCCGCCGCGGCCCTGGGAACATCCGGTCTCTCGGCCAAACAGCTCTGCGATCAGTTCCTCCGGCTCCATACCCTTGGCTAGTGCATGTCCGTGACCGCGGTGTGTGCTAAACACGACATCCTCCCGTCTCAGATGAAGGCATACCCCAGCGGCGATCGCCTCTTGGCCGACATATGTGTGGCAGGCACCGTGAACAAGCCCGCGCTGGTGCGCCTTGGCCAGAGCCAGTTCCGTTTGCCGGATGAGCTGCATTTGACGATAAAGAATCAGATTGGTTTCCTTGGTGGCGATCATCGGCTGGTTATTCTTTGAAGGTCTCATTGCCATGCGAGCCCCCGGCGTTCTGGGCTAGGTTGCCGCCGTCCATCGGGATGAGCGCGCCGGTTATCCACGACGAGGCGTCAGACGCAAGAAAAACAGATAGCCCGCGGATGTCGTCAGGGTGGCCAAACCGTCTGGAAGGGATACCACTGAGAAAACGATCGCGAATCCCCGGGTCGGCATCGATGCGCTTCTGGAGTCCATCGTTCATTACCTGCGCTGGCAGAATGGCATTCACCCGGACACCACGATGCGCCCACTCGGTGCTTAACTCGCGAGTCATCTGGGCCACCGCGCCCATGGCCATGCTGTAGCCGATGTGTCCCCGGCCCAGCGCGGTGACGCTGGCGAGCGAGCCGATATTGACAATGCTGCCTCTGCCTCGTGCGAGCATGCGTCGGCCCGCTTCTTGGCAGCAGCAAAATCGGCCCAGCACGAGGTTGCGCCATGAGGATTCGATGTCTTTTAGTTGGATTTTCTCTGGTTTTTCGCGGACGGCTTCGCCGGCAACATTGCCGAGAAAGTCGATACAGCCGAACGCTTCGTCGATGCTCTCGAACATGGCCCGGATGTCGTCTGGATTGGATACGTCGCATTTGGCAACATGACATTTTTGGCCGAGCTCCTTGATTTCCCTTGCTACACCACGTGCACCCTCCTGATTGAGGTCGATTGCAACCACATCCGCCCCGGCCTCGGCAAGGGCAAGTAACATTGCCCGGCCCATGCCGCTGGCCGCGCCGGACACGGCTGCGACCTTGCCGCTTAGGTTAAAGAGTGAGTTGGTCATGGTTGAATTTTATCACTAGAAAAAAAGCTCCCGGATAAGCGGCACCTGCGTTTGGAAAAAAACGATACTTGCCATGCCCAGATAAAAAATGCCGCACCCAATCATCCCCATACGGTGATACCAGCGCGGCCGCAACTGCACGGGCAGCAGCCGGCAGTTCATCCGCAGGATGAGAAATGCCGTGAAGCCAATGCCGATCGTATTAAGGTTTGCGACAATCAGCACCATGAGCTTAGGTTTGCTGTAAAACAGGAAAATTGTCGCACAGATAAATGTCCATAGGATGTAGATTGCGAGGATGGAATAATAGATTCGCCGCACCTGATCGGGGCGCATTTTTTCGCGCAAGGTCTGGCTGCCGGACCACAGGATATCCGTCCAGCGACGGCAGACATCCTCGACGATGGACATTTGACTGGGCAATAGCACCACCAGTCCAATAAGACAGGTGGTTACCCAGAAAAAGGTCGAAAGGCCGGTTCCCGGCGTGAATGCGTGCCGCATTCCGTCTGCGCTGATGACGGCCTGAGCCCAGTCAAGCCGGTCTGGATCATTGAACATTGGGGATTGCGGGGAAAACTGAAGCGAGATCAGTGCCGGCAACGCCATACCCATGAAGCATCCGGGCATCCAGATGAACAGCTGGTCGGTGCGGATGTATTTCCACCAGCCGTTCCAGCGTTTGATGTTGTCATCGTTGACGTCGAAAGTCTTGCCGATGTGGCTTAGAGTTATCTTACGCCCGCCTATTGCGCTCGGGATCGCTCCCACTGTGCTGCCCATGCCCCAGCCTTTGTCTCGCACAAAGTTGCTGTACGTTGCATTACCTAATCCGCCCCCGCCTGCGTAGCCTGCGAATGCCCCGAGCAGGGCAATGTTGCCAAGGAACAGCGTCGGCCAAACCCCTTGTTCCCAGCGGTGGATGAATACATTCGTCACGGTCTCTTTCCCGTTCGCATCCAGCACTGGCAGCGTGCCGAGTTTGAAAAAACCGCCGAATACCTTGCCCCAGTTTTCTGCGCTCACGAAAAACACGCCAACGAACAGGCAGAACCCCAACACGATCACAACCTTGGCCGTGAATACCACCTGCATCATGTTGAACACCTTGCCACCTAGAAGGATGGGAACTGAAACTAGCCCGAGTATCACGTACGCCAGCGTGATTACCAGCGCGCGGTCCTCCTCTCCAGCCGGTTGACCCTGTATGATGGAGGCAATAACTGCTGCCCCCTGGGTGGAAAGCGCCGGGATGAACATCCCAAGGCTTAACAACAGAAACACACCCATCCAGAACCTAGGCCCCGGACGGCTGCGCATCATCCCGGTGAACACTGGCTCACCGCAAAACAGCGCGTACCTCCCGCATTCCATGTTGTAAAAAACCTGACAAATGATGGCGACTGCTGCAATCCACATCAATCCGCCCCCATACCGTGCGGTGATTTCCGCGCCGACGAGCCATTCACCACCGGCGAGTTGAATCCCGCACATCACGAACCCCGGCCCGACAAACCCAGTCCAGTTCCGCCAACCCAACGGTTTTGGCTCCGGCAGTTCCGCCTTACTCCACGAGGGAAGGCAGTTTTTCTTGCTTTCGGTTTTTTGGAGATCACTCATCCCGGATCTTCAATTGGATACTCCATTGACGATGTTGGGCAGTGGCTCCTCTTTGATGGCTTTGAGGATGGTTTCCGCTGCGGACTCACGCAGGGTGATCGCAGCCTGCTCGCTGGCAGACGCAATGTGAGACCCGACAATGACGTTCTCCATTCGCAGGATTGGATGGTCTTTTGGGATCGGTTCCGGCGAAAAGACATCGAGTCCTACGGTGCTGATCCGCCCTTGGCCAAGCGCAGACATAAGGGCGGCAGGATCAACGAGGTCGCCGCGGCCCACATTGATCAGAATCGCTCCAGGCTTCATCTTTGAGATTGACGACTCGTTGATAATCCAACGTGTTGTCTCGCTAGACGGGCAGTGAAGCGTGATCAGGTCGCTATTGGCCAATAGTTCACCCATAGAGATCGGTTCGCCTCCTCCCTGCTCAATTTCTTCATCGCCGATTGCAGGGTCATAGACTAGTAAACGGGAACCAAAACCGGCCAAGCGCTTGGCTACGGCACGACCAATTCGGCCAAAGCCGACGATTCCAACGGTCAACCGGGCCAGCGTTTTCATCTGGCCAAGCGGCACGGCCAATCCCCAGTTCCCGTTCGTAGTGGCGTGGTGATTCTGAAAAAGACATCGTGTGGCGGCTACCATCAGGCCAAGCGTGTGATCGGCCACCTCGTCAGTGCAAAATTCCGGCACATTGCAGACCGGGATGCCCTTAGCCCGAGTTGCATCCAGGTGAACATTGTCGTAGCCGATGCCGTATCGGACTATAACCTTCGCTCGCTCCATCGCATCCACGACTTCAGCGTTTAAGGGTGCGAACTGGGTAAGTACATAATCGGCGTCCCGCACCACTTCGATCAGTGCTTCGGGTGTTTGGCACTGGTGTCCAGTCAGTTCACAGCCGCTTGGCTGAAGCACTTTTTGCTCAATCTCGAGGTTGGGAAATGTGAAATCAGTTACGACGATTTTGGGCATATCACTTCGTTTTTGGTCAGGCCACCAAGTTGTTGACAATCTTGCTAGAAACGTCGGTTAGGCGGAAGTCGCGGCCGTCATGGAGGTAAGTGAGCCGCTCGTGGTTGAGCCCAAGCAGATGCAAGATTGCTGCGTGGAAGTCGTGGGTGTGGACAGGGTCCACGACGGATTTAAGTCCAATCTCATCAGTTGCGCCATGCGTGTACCCAGCCCGAACGGCGGCTCCGGCAAGGAAGGTGGTAAATGCCCAGTTGTGGTGCTCACGCCCCTTGTGGTCAGCTGAGCTGTTGAATGGAGTACGGCCAAACTCCGTTGCCCAGACAACCAACGTGTCCTCAAACATGCCACGTTGTTTGAGGTCGGTGAGCAGGCCATAGATTGGCCGGTCGACCTGCTTAGCCAAGTGCTCGTGATCCATCATGTCGCCGTGCGAATCCCAGTTGCCGGAGGAACCGGTGTGAATCAATTCAATAAACCTAACCCCGCGTTCGGCGAAGCGCCGCGCTGCGATTGTTGTGAGTAGGAGGTTTTTCATTTGCCTTCAGCTTTCAATTCTTCAGCTGTCTTGGCTCCGTGCTTGCGTTAATAAATCGTTATGGTTGCAGAGCCCTAAAGTATTGCTGCTGTGCAAAATTTTTCGTTATAAGGAGAAGCGGACTCTTGGCATCAATTTTCGACCAAGTAGCGTTGATATTTTTTGAGGTCTCCAAGATGCCTGTCCACTCAATGACTATGTTTCCTGACTCATCCCGAGAGATTCTAACAGTGGGTGGCTCTTTGTCAGCTGGAGGCGGCTCAACCACTGTGCATTTGGGGCCTTCAAAGAAACCTTCGAGTCCGGCTACAACAGCGTAGATATGCTTGCCATCAGGTACTAGAGTATCGCGGAAGCTAGTCTTGTCACCCGCGAGTTCAATGAGCTTTTCGCCGTTACGCCTGATAACTATCGAATCATAGTTTGCGTTGTTAGACCATTCTAAGTCAACGGTACCGCCGTCTCCTGATCGATTAGAGATCAAATCTGTTGGCGGCTGATTCGGGGTGAAGTACTTTGTATTGAGGTAACTTTCAAGTTCTTCCAACTCTTGTTCTTTGATCTTGCGGCTATAAATAATGACTTCAGCTATGAAACCATCGAATCGTTCACCGTCTCCGCAGCAAGGCTGGGAATGTCCTCCAAGCGCGAATGGTTCGGGAACAGAGTTGTTACGGTTTATTATATTCATCGGAATGCTGATAGGCCACATGAACTCCTCAGGATCTTCTGTGTCGTCGTCGAAGAACTGCACTGTATCGTCGAGGCCGCGCTCGTCAACTTGCACCATGCTAACATGCCAACGATTTTCGTAGATTGCATCTTCGGAGCGATACTCGGTAATGGCGTCATACTGGACGAAGTTTAATTGACCGAGGAATTCGTCGTCGATGCCGTGTATGCCGAAAGTGTAGACCGATTCAGTTAAACCACGTTTTCCGAGAATGGTTTGATACCCTAGAGCCGGAGTCTCGGTGGCGAAAGGCTTATAGACTACGATAATTGTGAGTCCGTGACCATTGCCAATATCAAGGGGATCAAAAACATCAGTGTCACTAACTTGAAAGAGACGATCTTGATTTCCGGGTGAAGGCGGGCCGGCCACGTCAAATCGGACGACTGGCATCGAATTAGGATTACCCGGAAAAAGCTCTTCAGCATAACTCGGGGATTCATCTTTCCCTTTACGGGGTGCGAGTTTAGTGCCGTAAGAACTTGAATCGATCCAGGCTTCAACCAGACCGTTGTCGTTTCCGTCTAGAGTTTCGCCTCTCAACCATAGTCGAAGTGTCAAGTCGGTCGGGTCGGGTGGTGTCGCAAAAAGATTAGAGCTTACGAGAGAAAGGGGGATTACCCATGTTCTGAAAAAAAGACTTAATCTTATCATTTACCTGCGCCCTAACCTATTCCGAAAACAGTATAAAAGCTGTGACTTTAAGAATCCTGCGCCTACCCCCATTTTCCGACCACGGATCGGCTTTTTTAAGGTGGAACCTGCCATGTCCCAGTTCCGTGTTATGACAGCCTTGCGGCCATCTGTTCCTGATGCCGTTACGGAGTGCAGCCCGTCCCCAAAGGGGCGGCCCGTAGGGCCGAGGGCGCAACGCAGTAACGGCATCTCCTCTCTAGCTTTCATCTCATGTCTGCTCCACATCCAAATACCTCTCCGGGTGTCGCGTTGTCCAGCTCCGAATGTTTCCTCTCGTTGTTGTAGTAGTCAAAATATCTCCCCAACCCTCGGTGCAATGCGTGCCCGTCGGCGTAATCTTTTGGGTACACGTTCTCGTACTTCACCGTCCACCACAGCCGCTCAATGAAGACGTTGTCCAGCGCTCTCCCGCGACCATCCATGCTGATCGCTATCTCCTTGGCCAACAGCACGCCTGTAAACGCCTCCGATGTGAACTGCGCCCCTTGATCCGTGTTGAAGATCTCCGGTTGGCCAAGCCGCAGCGCTCCCTCCAGCGCGTCCACGCAAAACAGGTTCTCCATCGTGTTCGACAACTCCCACGACAGCACATACCGACTGCGCCAATCGATCACCGCTGCCAAGTACATGAATCCGTGCCTCATCGGGATGTACGTGATGTCTGTACTCCACACTTGGTTCACTCGCTCAATCTTTACTTTACGCAGTAAATACGGGTATATTCTGTGCCCCTGGGTCGGCTTGCTCGTGTGCGGCCCTGGCGTGATCGCTTGCAACCCCATCTTTTGCATCAACCCCGCTATTCGCTTGTGATTCACCTCGTGGCCCTCGTCTTCCCTCAGCCAGCGTGTCATCCGCGGCACCCCAAACTCGGGATGCTTTATGTATTGCTCGTCTATCAAACGCATCAGCATCCGGTTCTGCTCCGTCTCTTTCGCCGCTTCGTAGTAGCAACCCGATCGAGGAACGCCTGCCAGCCCACACTGTCGCCTCATCGAATAATCGAGGCTCGGCTCCACCCAAGTCCGGCGGGTTGCAACCGGTAGGCTCATAGCTTTTTTTTGAGCCATACCACATCCATTTTCAGCCGGCCGATCTCCTCGTAAAGTGGAGCCGTCAACTCCTCCTCGCTCTTGGCCCTGCCATCCCTGCTCCCAGAAAATATCTCCGGCGCGTTCTGAAGCAACCGCTTCTTCCAATCGGATATCTGATTCGGATGTACCTGATATTCCGATGCCAACTCGGCCAAGGTCTTTACCCCCTTGACCGCCTCCATCGCCACCTTGGCCTTGAACTTGTCTGTGAATACTCTTCGTTTTCTTCCCATTTGTATGCGCCCTTTCGTACCGTTTTTGGGGCGCAGTTTCCACCTAAGCCTGTGGTCCTAAAATAGGGGGTAAGCGCAGTCAGGCAATGACGACTTGGGTGCCGGCTTGTTTCAGTTCGGCAACGAGGTCGGTCGGGGCCTGGGCGTCGGTGACGATGGTGTCGATCGCGTCGAGGCCGCAGAGGGGGGAGACGGAGCGGCGGTTGAACTTGGTGTGGTCCAGGCAGAAGATGATGCGCTGCGCGGACTGTAGCACAGCGCGCTGGATGTCAATGAGCAGCGCGTGGGAGTTGGTGACGCCGTCGAGGGTGATGCCGCCTCCGCTCATGATGGCCACGTCGGCGTGCATCTTCGAGAGCGACTCGACGGCAAGCGGGCCGACCAACACGCCGAGCCTCGGGTAGATCACCCCGCCGGTGACGAGCACCTCGACGCTGTTGTCGGAGCCGAAGTGGTTGGCCACGGGGAGCGAGTTGGTGATGATGTGCGAGGCTTTCCCGCCCAAGTGCTTTGCTGCGTGGTAGGCGGTGGTGCCAGAGTCGATGATCACGCCTTGGTTGGGCTGGATCAGTGCGGCTGCTGCTTTACCAATCGCCTCTTTCTCCTCGAGTTGATGAGTGTCGCGGGCGGTGAAAGTGAACTCGTCTGACTTGGGCGTCACGAGTCGAGCTCCGCCGTGGGTGCGCCGGATGGTGCCCTTGGCTTCGAGCAGGGTGAGGTCGCGCCGGACGGTGGAAATCGATACATCAACCTTCTCCGACAGCTCCTCAAGTGAGGCGAACTCCACTTTTTGGAGGTGCTGTTCTATCAGGAATTGGCGCTCTTCTGCCTGCACGGGCGTGATATTTGGAAGAATATGAAATTATTTGCAAGTTTTTTATTGACAATCTTTCAAATTGACCGATTTTCATCGCCGAGGAGCGATTTTATGGCTGTTCAAGCAAATCCAGTTCACAGAGCTGTGGTCGAGCATTTGGTTCGTCAGGCGATGTATCAGCGGATGGGCAAGCCGGTGCCGGGTGCCGGTAGCGCGCCCAATGCGCTGGTGGTGAACGTTAGTGCCCGGCACTGCCATCTCACGCAGGAGGCAGTGGAGGCCTTGTTTGGCAAGGGGCATCAGTTGACGCCGATTAAGTGGCTGTATCAGGAAGGGCAGTTTGCGGCCAAGGAGACGGTGACGCTGGTCGGGCCGCGCAGTCGGGTGATCTCGAATCTGCGCATCCTCGGCCCGTGCCGGACGTTGAACCAGGTGGAACTCGCATACACCGATGCTATCGCGCTCGGCTTTGACATTCCGCTGTGCCAATCCGGCAAGATCGAGGGCACGCCTGGGGGGATGCTAATGGGGCCGGAGGGTTTTTTTGAGATGCCGGACGGCATCATCCGCGCTGAGCGCCACGTGCACATGCACCCGGAGGATGCGGCGCATTACGGAGTTGAGGCAGGTGGCCGGATGAAGCTCAAGGTTGGCGGTCCATGCGCGATGACGTTCGATGAGATGCTGGTTCGCGTGGATGAGAGTTTCAAGCTGGAGGTGCACATGGACACCGACGAGGGCAACGCGGTGAACCTGCAATCGGACACACCGTGCGAGCTGAAGAAATAATTTTTTCGTAAAACCCAAAAATACATCATGAGTGAAGCATTAGGAATGATCGAAACCAAGGGGTACGTTGGCAGTGTTGAAGCCAGCGATGCCATGGTCAAGGCAGCCAACGTGAACCTGGTGAAGACGGTGCCAATCGGCGGCGGCTTCATCACCGTGTTGGCCAAGGGAGACGTAGGCAGCATCAAGGCCGCCGTGGACGCAGGCACCAACGCTGCGGCCCGGGTCGGCGAGCTGGTCAGCTCGCACGTCATCGCCCGTCCGCACGAGGACCTGTTGAAGGCGTTTAACAACCCAGCGGGCAAGGCGAACAAGTAACCGCAACCATTACGGAGACAAAATATCATGGCTGAACAAGCAATAGGAATGATCGAGTGCAAGGGCTTCTGCGCGTTGATGGAAGCCAGCGACGCCGCCCTCAAGGCGGCCAATGTCACAATGACCGGCTGGGACAAGGTCGGCAGCGGGTTGGTGACCGGTTTTTACCGTGGCGATGTCGCCGCAGTGAAGGCCGCGACCGATGCCGGCGCTGCCGCTGCCGCCGATGTTGGCGAGGTGATCAGCGTCCAGGTGATCCCACGCCCGCACGAGGATCTTAAGGGATTGGGCGAGTGGTTGCAGTAACTGGCTGATTGGCCAAGCGACTGGCTGAAATCGCGTGAAAATCCTTATCCCCAACCTCGGGTCGACCTCGGTGAAATACCGCCTGTTTGATTTTACAGGCGGTGACGGGACGTTGTTGACACGTGGCGGACTGGAGCGGGTGAGCGACCACGCCGAGGCGATCGAGCAGGTACTCGGCGAGCTTCGGGAGGGCGGCTGGATCGGCTCTGAGGAGGACTTGGCCGCGGTGGGATTTAAGACCATCATGGCTGAGGGGCGCACCGGCTGCCTTGAGTTGACGCCGGAGGTGGTGGACTCGATGGAGGCCTGCAACAACATCGCTCCGGCGCACAACCCACCGTACATCCGGGGCATCCGGCTGTTTGCGGAGAAGATGCCAAGTGTACCGTTGGTGGGGCTGTTCGAGACAGCGTTTTTCCAATGGGCACCGGAGGCCTCGACGCGCTATGCGGTGCCGCAAAGCTGGCACGATGCGGGAGTGCGCCGCTGGGGTTTTCACGGCGCGAGTCACAAATTTATTGCCGAGCGTTCAGCGGAGCTACTCGACCGCGAAGACGTGGCCGAGCGCGCCCGCAATCTGTACGTCGATGCCGGCTTGCCGGTGGACCGCTCACCGTTGCGGGTGGTCTCCTGTCATCTCGGTGGCAGTTCGTCAATCTCCGGCATCCTCAACGGGGCGGCGGTCGGCAACAGCATGGGCTTGAGCCCGCAGTCCGGCCTACCGCACAACAACCGAGTGGGCGACCTCGACTCGATGGCGGTGCTGCACATGATG
>MPMC02070645.1_pt1 | contig 30303 bp, 36 predicted proteins | sample 1617281 | NCBI WGS metagenome assembly MPMC02 (sample SAMN05944809, study PRJNA350692) | marine metagenome | biome: marine; feature: ODZ; material: water; isolation source: 100 m water sample filtered on 30 um supor filter | place: Pacific Ocean | collected 2012-04-09 | depth 100m m | reverse complement strand
TTGTGATCCAAGCAGTCTAGAAGGTCAGACTCGTTATATGATTAATGAGAATATCTTCCAGAGACAACTTCCTTATTTTGAAGGTAGTGGTATGACTGTTAGTTATTATATGAATGCTGCTTATCGTTGGTTGGGATGGGGTATTAAAGGCAACCGTGAGGTTTATGCCTACGAATACGTAAACAAGTTGAAGTATCTGGTATAATGTATACCACCGCGGGAGTTGAGGGGTAGTAGTTCAGTTGGTTAGAACGCTTGCCTGTCACGCAAGAGGTCGTGGGTTCAAGTCCCATCTATCCCGTATTAAATAAGAGAAACAATGTTTAATAATAATCACAAGACTAGAAAAAAAGTAGCAGATGCTCTCTTAAGTGATGTTACTGAATATATTGTTAATGAATATTATGATGAAGTTTCTCTTGTTTATAAAAAAGCCACTCATCGGTTTTTAACAGACAAGATAGGAATCAAGGATGATAATATTCGTGATGAATTGTCTAAGATTATTGTAAATCATTTAATTAGTAGAGGTTGATCTATTATGGCATTAGGTAATCAAGTTAATGAAAGTCTTCAAGAGGCTTCATCAAATCTAAGGAACGCTTTAGCATATGCAGCACGACAAGAACGTCCTACGGTTTGTCACAATATCTCTAAGATTATTCTTGAGTTGGATAATATTGGAAATTTTGACAGTATGATGGATCAGATTGACGAATTGGTTGACAAAAAGACTGATATTTGATATTATATACTATGTTCAAGAGATTGCAAATTCTGTTGTTCTGGACAGGGGTTCGATTCCCCTCACCTCCATCATGGGGGTGCCATGGTCTCGACAGGGCGAAAAGGTTGTGATTGTTGACGGAACAAATAAACAGATGCTAATAACATCGTATCTTTCTCCCGCACTCGCCAACTGGTGACTGCCTAATAGGAGATGGGGTGATAACAGCCTTATAATCCAAATGTTACTGGACAGTGTGAAGCTGTCCTTTTTATTTAAACCTATCAATTATGAAAATTTTTCTAGACACTGCTGAGACAGATTTAATTCGTAAGTATTTTTCTACCGGGTTGATTGACGGAGTAACAACTAATCCAACTCTCATTAGAAAGAGTGGTAGAAATCCCGAAGAAGTCTATCAAGAGATTAAAGATATTGGTGTCCAAGACATCAGTATGGAAGTTGTAGGAGACAAGATCAATATGGTCTCTGAAGGTCGTAGACTTTTTAAAAAATTTGGTAAGGTATCTACTATTAAAGTCCCTTGTACTGTAGATGGGCTTAAGGCATGTAGAGAACTTTCTAAAGATCATATTAATGTAAATGTAACTCTTATCTTTAATGCAGCACAAGCAATCCTTGCTGCTAAATCGGGAGCAAAATATGTTTCTCCTTTTGTTGGAAGACTTGATGATAATTCTATTGCTGGATTAGAAGTTGTCCGTTCTATTTCTGATCTTTATTGTAGGCAAGGAGTAAAGGAGACTGAAATTCTTGCTGCTTCTATTAGGGATGTTCATAGAGTAACTAGATCATTTTATAACGGAGCTCATATCGTAACTATGCCTCCTAGCACATTTGAAAAAATGTACAGCCACGTCTTAACAGATGCCGGTCTCGCTCAATTCGACAAAGATTGGACCGAAGTTCAAACATTTGCTTACTAAGCGTAAGCTTTTCTGCCCGAATAGCTCAGCGGTAGAGCACCTCCTTTGCACGGAGATTGTCGGGGGGTTCGATCCCCCTCTTCGAGCATTGTATACTACATACATAACATAATGATTAATGATTGGCGATATTCTAAAGAACGCCTAGAGCTCAGGGCTAAGTCTCTTGAGATCCTAGGCAAAGCGTTTACATTAAAGCGCGAAGTCTATGAGTTTTGCGACATGTGGATCTCTCAAGGTAGTAATAACTTAGGTAATATTGTCAATGAGTTTATAAGATATATAGAAGACGTAGAGGTACTAAAACAGAATGAAGCGAAAGCACGCAAGAAAAGCAGCGGAGAAGATACTAAAAAAAGCTAAAAAGCACTCAGATTATTATACTGACGGCGAGATAATGTATGCTAGGCTACTCCTTTCTAGATTAAAGAAAGGAAAAACGCAATGTACGAATACAGAATTAAAGAAGTAGCTAAAGTAGTTGACGGCGACACGGTAGACGTAATTCTTGATCTAGGCTTTGGCCTCTATAAAAAAGAACGTTGTAGGATTGCCGGGATAGATACTCCTGAAAAGCGCACTAGAGACAAGGACGAAAAGCTCCTTGGGTTAGACGCGACTGAGTACGCAGAAAACTGGTTCGGCTGCGATCCTAAAGAGATAGAAGTAAGGACTGAAAAAGACGGCAAGTATGGTCGCATGCTTGGCTGGTTCTACAAAGGTGAGGAATGTTTTAACAAAAAAATTGTGGAAGACGGCTTCGCATGGTGTTATGATGGAGGAACCAAAATAGAAAAGGGCAACGAGGCATATGATCAGCTAGTAAAACTAAGAGGATACACATCTTTCTCTGAATACAAAGAATCTAAGTAAATATGAAAAACATTGAAGAGCACATCTCCAAGGACAAAGAGATCCTTGACAATCCCCTGACTTCACCTAATCAGCGGCGTCATATCGAGGGAGAGCTCGAAGAGCTGGAATACTATCATAAAGAACATCCAGAGGACCATAATGATCCTTCTCCTTTAGAGTTATATTGCGAGATGAATCCAGAGACTGACGAGTGTCGGATCTACGAAGATTAAAGAATGAATAATAGGCCCTAGTATGGGCGTCTTTTTTATTATACGGAGAAGACCCTTATGTCAGAAAATAATAAGCCTTCTGTATTTAAATGGCTTACGCTAGGAGTAGGAACATTGGTTGGCGTAGCCCACATCGGCATTTTGGGCTACTTAATAAACCCTGAGCCATCAGCTCCAATGATTAATATTCCTAAGGGTGACTATTCATCTTATACAATTAAAGCAGGCAAGAATGGGTACGAGATTGAGTATCGTGCTAATGATCCTAAAGTTCTAGAGTCTAGTAGGTCCATGGCACTTGATGCAACCAAGCAAGGCTGGCTCGGTGGAGGAACTGAAAAGAGAACTGAATATCGTCATGATCAATACACCATGGACGGCACACGTAATATGGGAGGTAACGTCTCTGACGAAGAGGGAAAGTTGAATGCAAAAAGCGCAGAGTGCATCGCGGCGGACGCTGGAGCACGATCACAAGGTGCGATGACAGGAACTAGCATTGCTGCTGGTCTCGCTGTTCCAGCGGTCGCTAACATCCCCTACGTGGGCTGGTTAGCAGGTGGTTGGGCACTGCTTCTAGGACAGAAAGCAGGTTCCGAATTGGGTTCACAAGTTGGTAGTGTATTTAACGACTGTTGATTGTGATGATATAGAAGAATAGTCCATATCATTTTTTCCAAAACTAGAGGAAAGTTGTTATAATGGTAAAAGTTACGGAGTTTATTAAATGAAAGTTAGCATTATTGGCCTTGGGCGCATGAGCGATATGAGGTATAAGTTCGGAGGGCACGATGTAAGATGAACTCTGTTATCCTGTTAGGCTACTTCTTACCTTTAATCGTATTGCTTATAGTCATGAAACTCACCGTTTGGGTGGTAGCAGTAAATAAAGAGAAGACATATGTCAGAAATAAACCTTTACGAAAACGAGGGCCCTATATGGAAAACCCATATGAGGACGTTGACGAAGAGGATGAAGAATATGGTGATCGCACAGACTATAGATGATGCATTGTACCAGTACTACGTTGTTGAACAGGGTAAACCAATACCTAACTGGAGATACATCAAAGACCAAGATTGCTGGATCGAATATTTAAAAACTTTAGGACTTAACGAAAGAAATGAACCTAGCTGATGTCTTACTTTGGGGAACACTATCCTTTCTATGTGCCACCGCATATTTCGGGTACAGAAAGGGTGAGAATGTCTATTACGACTATGACGGAAATGGAACAGCGCACTAGAATGAGATACGCGTTTGCCATGTCTTCGTTCGCTAGAATGTTTACGCCAAACAGTATACCCTTGGAGATGAGACGTATCTGCCAAGAGTGGTCTGAAATCGAAGAACAACCTCCGACCGGAGATTTATATCAAGTTGACCGCTATTTCTTAGAACTTTGGAAAAGAAGAAATGAACCTATTACCACACCTCCTTGAGAATCCTAATGACCCTGTGTGGAGCGTGATTATAATGGTCGCAATGAGTGTCGTGGGCGCGATATACGTGATATACTACATACTAAGTTTGGCGACAAGGGAATTAAACGAGCCCCCTTGACAAAGAGCAAGATTTAGATTAAGATTATATAGTATATGTTATAGTGCTATGAATGTATTTGTACTAGACAAAGATCCTGTTAAAGCGGCAGAATATCACTGCGATAAGCATGTCAACAAAATGATTGTTGAGCATCTTCAGATGATGAGCATCGTTGCTGTGATCAATGACCTCGATCCTGCAAAACGAACTAACGGAGAGTTTTACAAGACTAAAGCGTTTCGTAAACATCCTTGTACTATCTGGATGAGCCAGTCGTTTGGCAATTGGGCCTTTGCCTACCATTTGACCGAGGCGTTATGCGTAGAGTTTGAGAAAAGATTCGGCCACCCTCATGGAGGCAAAGATAGTCTTAAGTCTTTGCTCAGGACACGTATTGCTCTGTCTAAGAAACTTCCCCATGATATGACAGAGTTTGCCCAGGCTGTGCCAGATGAGTGTAAGATAGAAGGCAATGCGGTAGCGGCTTATCGTAAATATTACTGTATGCACAAACATGATTTTGCCACCTGGAAAACCGAAGCCCCACATTGGTGGGCACCTGTTATTACCGAAGAATAAACCTTACTGTATAATTGGTGATCTTCATGGCCGAATTGAGACCTTAGAGAAAGTAATCGAAAGGTCCCCTGGGTACCATTTTGTTTTGATAGGGGATAGTATTCACCACAAACTCTTCTTTAAAAGGACCAGGAAAACTTCGCCGGTTCGTACGCTTCAATTCATCAAGAATAAAGTAGTTAGTAACGAAGCAACGCTCATATTAGGAAATAACGAAAACTATATATTAGAGAACTTGGTGTCTCCAGAAGATCAAATCCTCAAGAGAGAAGTCAAGTATACTCTTAAGTGTCTTAGGGAATTAGATTTTGACGAGAGACTAGATATCATATCGTGGCTAGCTCGTTGTCCTCTTACTGTAACTATAGAATCAAAATCTAAGAGATTTAACTTAGGCCACGGCCTGTTCTACAAGGAAGTAAACAAACATAACAGAGATAAGATACTGTCGGGTCCTGGCTTCCCTTGGTGGAAAGACCGGCTTGAAGAGTATTGCCCCATAGAAGAAGATATGTATATCTTTGGCCATTATGGCTATCCTTATATGCGCAAGAACCTACTTATAATAGACGCGACTAACTTTGAGGGAGTGGGCGTCTACTACACCGACCGAGAGGAGTTCTTAATCCACTATTGACAGGAGCGCTTTCTTGGTATATAATAGTAAAAACTACCCTTGTTTATGTCCAAACTTAATGTTCTGGGTTACGCCACTCTTTCAGATGGGATGAACCAACAGGTGTTCGGAGATTGCGAGCCATCTCCTGTAAGACCTGAAACTATTAAAAGCATCAAGGCTTCGATGGAAAACTTCGGAGTTACGTTCCCTATCGAGAACCCTAAGGCTTTCTTCATGGAAGACTTCAAACTACCGGAGCTGAAAGGAAAGAATATTAAAGAACACTTCGAGAATATCTCTAAGTTGCTTGTATCAGACCAAATCAAGATCATGAAAGATTTTGCTTATTCCGAGCTACCTAAAAAGCCTGGTACAGAATATATCGTTAACACGCCGGGATGGACCAAGTATACTCCAACCAAGACAGGATTTAAGACTACTCATCCAGGAGAGATCGAAGAAAGTATCGCTGTATTTGACTGCGAGACTTTTGTTAAAGGATCAGACTTCTCTCATCCTATCCTGGCCACAGCAGTTACTGATACTGCTTATTATATCTGGATGCATGAGTGCTACGTAGATCCTTCTATTGAGTATTACACGACCCTCGTACCCGTAGGTAATGATAAGATTTTTATTGCTCATAACGTTGCTTATGATAGAGCTCGTTGTTCTGAATCATACGACATCACTAAGAGAAACTATTGGTTTGATACCATGTCTGCCCACATTAATGTGAGTGGACTAGCTTCTGGCCAGCGATGGTGGTACGTACAGAAAGCCGCTAAGAAATCTAGTTATAAAGCCGACCCTATCTGGGCCGAGAAAGGATCTCTTAACGGACTAGTAGATTGTTATAACTTCCACTGCCGACCTATGATCCCTCTGCAACCAGAGGATAAGAAGATCCGAGACGTGTTCGTGGTCAGCGAGACTATGGAACAGATATGTGAACTTCGAGAGGACCTAACTCAATATGCACTGAAAGACGCTGAGATCACTCAAGAGCTTTTCTCTATTGTCATCCTTAAGTATCTTCAAAACAATCCTTCTCTGACTACTCTGCTTGGTCACTTCGGAATCTCATCTGCGTTCCTTCCAGTCGTAGACGATTGGGGTGAGTGGTTTGAAGGTTGTGAAGAGATCTGGCGTAACTCTATCGCTAGACAAGAAGAGATCTTAGGAGAGATGGCTCAAGAGATCTATGATGCCTGGAACCAAGGAGATATTGACGTAGAGTCGGATCCTTGGCTATCTCAGATGGACTGGGAGTGCAACTTCAAACTCACAAAAGCCGGAAAGCCTTCTTCTAAGTGGTACGGGATCCCTAAGTGGTTGAGGAGTGTTTCTGAGATCGTAAAGACAGAGGAAGGAAACAAACTCGTCATCGGTGGTATCTCTACTAAGAATCGTCTATCCCACTTCTTGCTTCGTCTTAAGTGGGATGATAAGCCTATGACTTATTTCACTGATCGTGGCTGGTGCTTCATAAACGAAGACCTCGGAGAATATATCCGAGTCCCCCACCCTAAAGGCGATGGAGAGAATGTAGGTGGAGTACTCTCTAAAGATTACAATGCCGATTTCGAGTCTGGAATGCTTAGCTCGGATCTACCTCAAGCAAAAGAGCTTATCAAACTAGCTATCAACGTATCTTATTGGACCTCGGTTAGAAGCCGAGTCCGTGAACAAAACGTCGCTAAAGTCAAAAATCCTCTCGGTAAAGAATTCAATCTTATTGTTCCAGCAACAGTCCCTCACAATACTTCTACTAATCGTGCTGGAGAAAATCTCTGGCTCACAGTTCCTGATCCAAAGTATGACAAAATTGGATCCGAGATCAAAACCCGAGTACAAGCTCCTGACGGTTGGGTATTTGTTGAATCAGATTTTGACGCCCAAGAAGCTGTTGTTGCTTCCATCTTTGCTGATTCCTATCACCAAGTGGCCGGGTCAACTCAGTTCTCTCATGCTATCCTCGCAGGATCAAAAGACAACGGAACAGACATGCACTCGATGACTGCTAGAGCTATCGGGATCTCTAGAGCAGTTGCTAAGGGATGTAACTACGGGATGCTTTATGGCTGCGGAGCAAAGACTCTGGCCAACACTATCCGTAAAGGCAATAAGTCCATCCCTATGAAACAAGCTGTGGACATGGGTAAGAAGCTTATTGAGATTAAGAAAGGACGTAAGGCATATCGAGGAATGAGAGAACTTATCGGCGGATCTGACTCATATGCCTATAATGAGATGGCCCGGATTGCCTGTGAAAAAACACCTATTAACCCTCTAAGTGGCACAAAAATGTCAACTGCCTTCCGTCCATCCTCGGTTGGCGACGACTTCTGGACAATGAGGAATAACTGGTGTATTCAGTCCACGGGTAGCGCGATGCTTCATGCATTTATGGCCGCCATGGAATGGCTCATTAAAGACCACAGACTCAATGCTAAGTTTAATATGTCAGTCCATGATAGTATTCTGTATATGTGTCCAAAGGAAGAAGCAGAGACTTTAGCAGCTTTATTCCAGGTCGCTCATGCCTGGTGCTGGGCTTGGATGCGATATAACTATGGGATCTATGAACTTCCCGTGGCAAACGCATGGCTCTCATCTATCGAGATTGATCATATCTTCCGCAAAGCTGCAGACGCTAGTACTAACACAGTATCCCAACAGAAAAAAGAAAATGATGGAAACTCAATTACAATCAAAGACCTCATCCCCGTCTTTAACAAGCTTTGAAGAAATAAATACCTACTTCGAAACGAAGTACGGGCTCTCTCTTTTCATGCAAGAAGAGCCTTACTTAATGGCAGGCAAAAAGCCTCAGTATTGGGTGGGGCTCGTTAGCACCGAGTTTGCTCTATTGAAAGCCAATGGAGACCTTACTACAAAGTATCCTAAGAAAGCTGGTATGACTCTTAATGCAGGTCACAGATGCATAACTCTAAATACCCTTAAAAGAAATATTCATAGAGATAGGATGCTATTTATTAGAGCTTAGCAGTCTAGATCCAATGCTTCATCGGTCTTGAAATTAAGAGTCTGAGCAGAATTCTCATCCTCGGCCCCTAGACGTCCTACGTCATTTCTCCAAAGAGCAAAGTCTATATTGAGCTTGAACCATGGCGGATACTTGCCTTTGTTTGATTTATCACATTTCCACACTCTTTGAAGAGTTCCTTGTACCACCTTAGAGTTGTCTATAACAAAAGATCCGTCTGCGGCGATCTTTCTAGCATCACGAGGAGTGAACTCGTAAGTCCCTGACCCGTCTTCTGCATCTCCACAAGTGAGCTCTAAGCTTGTTGATTTAGGACAATTACAGGCTTTTGCATCTTCTACAATATAGCTTTCTGTTGTTTCTGGGCCAGTAACTCTAGACCATACTGCTAAACCAGTGGGTTCTCCGTTTTGGGTCTGTAAGCATTTTCTCGTGGGTAAGAAATCGACAATAGAGATAGGATCAAAAGCGGCACAAGGTTGGGTATAAAATCTACCATCAGATATAGAGACATTAACAGAATAATTTTGTTCATATATAAATTGTGATGCTTCTGTGACTTGAACAAATCTCTCGCTATCTAGCTCAAATCCTGTAGCAAATTCTACTCCTGGTACTTCTGGTACCCATCCTGTCACGGCATCGGCGATTAGGTCTAAGATAGGCAGAGAAAAACTATGCCCCTCTCTTTGGGTCTGCTTCTGAACAAGAGTGACGCTGTATGTCATCTTCCTTGTCCTGATTGTGGGTATATAAGCTCCACCGCCCATCTCGTTAGTTGATGAACCAGAGACATAGCTAACAATAATCATGGCCTGTTCTGCAACTCGACCAGATTGATCTAGCTCTTCGGCTAGTCTCAAGACTACGGCGCTCTGTCCTATAGTGCTATGTACTCTCGTATGTAGCTGGTTCTCTATTTCTAAAAGCATTAGAACTCGCCGCCAGACAGATAATCAGTTAGAACCCACTTCCCGCTGGTGTTATCATATATAAGGAAATCCCCTTTCTCCACATTTCTAGAGAAATTAACGTCTGATAGATCCTGTAGCTTACGAGTAGATTCTAGAGAGATGATATACTTACGAAGCGCATCGGCGTCTTCCTTATGCTTGGTACCATCAGGAAAAATACCTGTCTTATAGCCCGTTAAGTAGCCATAGCAGTTTCCTGAGTCGTTGTTTGTGAGATACATCGCCCCACTACCTTCTCCGGTTGGGTGGTATGGGTTATATCCTTTATAAGAGCTTGTAGACATTAGAAAGTATCCTCAGTAGTTAGACCACCATAATTATCAAATTCTCCATCTGCAGACGGGGTGGTGTTATCTGCAACGAGACCGTCGCCATCTTCAGGGCTATCTGAATCCTCAGTATTCACAAAGCTGGATAGGGATCTTGTAGTCTCAAGGGCTTCAAATAGTACGTTAGAACGCTGATTGCTATCAGATTGAACGTCTTTCATGCCAATAGTCTCTGGCTGGAGAGACTTCTCGCTGTAGCTATTGAGCACTGGAGACTCTCTATTAGCGTAAGGGAACCCTCTATCATTACTTCCTTCACGTAGCACCCACTTATTAAGCGAGGGGTCAGTGAAGCTCCTTCCTCTCTGATAAGAGCTCTTCGTCATAGAGCAACCAGATCTCCAATAGCGATAGGCTTCTTGCCATTTAAGCCCTGCACTTGGGCTTCCTTTAGATCCCCAGGCCTCTAATTGCTGTAATGCTTTCTCTGCTGCTTCTTGGACTTGGGTCCTAGGGCGGAGTACATCTAGATAAAATCTAGCAATAGTAGCCTGAGTTCTTCTAAACGAGCCAGCTATAAGCACTTTACCCTGAGGCGGAGCACTTTCAATGTAGTTATTTACTAGCTGAGCAGCGTCATTTAACGCGAGCTGGATCTTATCTGCGTCTATCCCGTTTCCGGTAGGGTCTTCAATATTAGATAACTCTACGGCTTCTTGGAATCCAAAAATAGATACAAAGTAATCAACAGTCGCTAGGTTACAATTACTCGCTACCCCGTATATATCTCTTGGAGGCTGAGGTCCTGACATAGCTTATATTATTCTTCTTTTTACTTTAAACAAAAAGGGCCGACCCGAAGGCCAGCCAGTTTGTTAGGTTGTTGATTATAAATCAGACGCAGTTCTTAAGAACGGCACCAGCACCAACTTTACCATTTTCGCCCATGCCGACTAGCTCGAAGGAACGCTCGACAAGGATGTCGCCGGTGAATACACGGCGTTCGATGTTGAAGCGCTCAGGAGTAGCGATAGGATAACCAGCAAGGGTGTAGGTGTATCCAAAAGCAGGGTTACCATAGTTTGCATCCAGAGCAGGAGCGAAACCATCGGTAGCACCAGAAGGCTGATAGAAGAGAACAGCGATATTGCTATAGATGTTCTCAAGTGAACCAGTGGACTGGTTAAGCTTAAGACGACGTGCAACACGAATCTCGTCAAGGCCAAAGATGTTGGCAAGAGTTGCTTCGTTGACAAGAACGCCACGTTGCATGAAGTCTCTGATTCTCTTGTTACGCTTGAGGGCGTTGAAAGCGTCAGGTGAGATAACCATCTTATTAGGATAGGTACCGATCTGAGCGCGAACAGCTTCCTTAGCTTCGTCAATTAGAACCTCAATGTCAGAAGTAGCAGCATTGAACTTGTCTGCACCAGAGGCGCGAGTAGCAAGGTCGAATACGCAGGAAGTCTCATAAGCAGTGTCGTCTTGGACGGCAGTTGCAACAGTGATCTCCCAGGATTGCATAAGACGATTTGCAGCGTCCTTAGCAGCATACTGACGAAGGTCAATTTGAGCAGCGCCATTCTTGGCTTCTGCTGCGATTTCCTCAGCAATTTCCCAGCTGATAGCTTCTTGACGGAGCGAGAAGCTTCTGGTTCCGAACTCGTTCTGGATCTTTTGGATATTAGTTCCAGGAGCGCGGAGGAAATTCTGAGCGGCAAAGGCTTCCTTGCCGAATACGAGTGTACGGCCAGCGCGTGTATTCATAGATACAGCCGGACCGAAGAATGTAGCCACGCCTTCAGCGTTTTTGTAGCCTTGGGCGAGTTGCGTAAGAATAGGATCGATTACGCGTACTTGATCTAGATTCATCATGATTTAATATTCTCCTTATTTTATCAAGTCGCGCCTTCAGAACCTAGCTTAACTCTGATAAACTGACCATCTGTAGTACCAGCGGCAGTGTCAAGAGCTCGACCAAGAATGAAGTTTGTACCGCCACCACCAGAAGCAAGAGCTTCTCCGGAGTCGGACGCGTATACGGCGGCATCAACAGCGATTGAACCGGAAGCGGCGTCAACCTCTACAATAACGATTCCTTCTGTTACTACAGAAAGGAGGCCTTGATATGGAAACACTCCAGGCTTAGAAGGAGTGGTGGATGGATTGAGTTGACCCTCGTAGACGAGAGTAGATCCATCATTGACTTGATATCCTTTAGCGGTCAATTGACCTTGACCAGGAGCATCAAAAATAGTAACGCCAGAGGCGAAATCGCCATCAGCGGTGGGGTATGCACCAGCACGAGTTACGAAACGGTGAGCAGCAATTGTGGCGCTGGTCGATACAGTTTCGACATACTGGTGGTCAAAAGACATATAGCGGGGGTCTGTTGCCATTAGTATTTACCTTAGTTGTTGTTAATAACAAACTTAACAGCTGTTAAGTAATCGCAGTCGTTCTCTTCAGCATAAGATAATGCATCTGCATGAACATTTGCGGTGTTTGGATCGTAAGCGTATCCAGAAGCGTTGGGCTCAACCGACTTCGACTTTTTGGGTGCAGAAGCTGGTGTTGCAAACTCTTCAAACGAGACCATAGATGGTAAGGAATCAAGAACTCCACGTAGGAAGTCAAATTGAGATGCCTTTCCGGTCTCCGAGAAATTCACAGAGTTCTTATTGTTAAGAGTCTCCATGAAACGAACGAGATCGCCCTTAGGAACGACTTGTTCGGTCAGCTTACCGGACTCGAAAAGTCCTTCAGCAAACGAAGAAATTTCTTTCTCTCGAGCTAGCTTTCTTTGCTTACCAAGCTCTTCCTCGAGTTCGGCTACACGGGCGTTAAGATTCTCAACGCTCTGATCTCCAATAGCGGATTCGCTATGATCTAGAGATTCTGTAGCCACGGATGCGGCTTTTTTAGCAAGGTCAGCTTTCTCTTCTTTCTTTTCTTCTTTAACCTTTTCGGACGTGTCAGATTTTTTCTCATCCTCATCCTCGTCCTCTTCTTTCTTCTTTTCTTCTTCCGTGTTGTCGCAGCCTTCGCCGCTGTCAACTACTTCCTCAGCGCGATCCTCCTCTTCTTTCTCTTTCTTCTCATCTTCCTTTTCTTTGGCGTTATCAACTACTTCTTCAGCGTGATCAGCCTCTTCCTTTTTCTCTTCGTCATCCTCACCCTTTCCTTCTTTCTCTTCCTCGTGCTTTTTGAGTCCTTCTGGCATTTCGCCATAGGAAGCGCCCTTCTCCATCATGGATCCGGCCTGCTTCTTGAGAGCCAGTGCTTGGAAGAGCTCGTCTTCGTCGTACTCGGCAGCTAGAGAGGCAATTTTCTTGTCGTTATTCTCCATTTCACCAGAGATATCTTCTTCGCCTTCCTCTTTAGCAGGCTCAATGCCTTCTCCCTCTTCATCACCCATACCTTCTTCGGCAGGAGCTTCTTCATCACCCATACCTTCTTCGGCAGGAGCTTCTTCATCGCCCACACCTTCTTCGGCAGGAGCTTCTTCATCGCCCACACCTTCTTCGGTGGGAGCTTCATCTTCTAGACCCATGTCATCACCTTCACCTTCACCCTCGGGGGCTTCAGATTCGGCTTCAGGGGCCATTTCTTCATCTGTTTCTTCGTCAGCAGCATACTCCATTTTATAGTCGGCAGGAGCACCTGTTTCGCTGACTTCATTGCCTGAGTCGTCATAAACGGAGGGTTTGCCTCCGCCAATATTGATATTGACGGTCATTCCGCCCTCGGCATGATCAGCAGTTTGATCGACCGAGACCTCCTTGACTACGTCATTGTTTTTCTTTTTAGTCATAGCAAAGTTGTTTGTTTCTAAGGCTTCTTTAAACGAAATAGTGATGTCCCCCTCTTCGGGAGCCAAGTTAATAATTTTTTCGTTATTAAGTTCACCTTCGGAAAAAGCGGTGAGGCCTTTAACGGCAGGAATTGATACTAGTCCAAGATGGCGAAGTGCTAATTTTCCGGGGTAAGGATTTGTCTCAGCCTCGGGTAAGTAAAACGAGCTACTTACTTTCTTAAACACTCCGTCGCGAATTAGTTTTTCAGCTTTAGGAGTAAGTTCAACGTTACCCCATAAAGCCTTACCTTTTCTCCAAAGATTTTTTACCCAACCCAATGCTGGGGTCCCGTCTGTTTGATCATGCCCGATAATAAGAGGGGCCTCGTGGTCACCAGGGACATAAGTCCCGATGACCTGATCCAGATCCTCCTCTGTGAACATCAGCTTTTGCCCAGTGGAGCTGGTCTGAGGACCAGCCCTGAACATCTCTATATGCACAGATTTCTTCTTTTGTTGAGAAGATAAAGGTTCTTTTGAGTTTATAACCTGTTCTTGATTATCAGACATTTTTAATTATCAAACGGTAGTTTGGTTAAGGAGATAGTCGAATCTATCTACGTTTCTAGAGAACGAATCCTGTACCTGAGCAACCTGACCAGCAGGTGTTCTAACCACAGTAACAACTAGACGCTCAAGCGTTGGCGATGTAGCCACATAAGCATCGAGTCTTAATGTTCCATTTTCCAGATCAGCCAGGCTGTTGTTGGCATCAGAGCAAACAACCAGGTATGCCTGTTCTGGTCTTGCGCCAAAGAGCGCACCCTGACGATAAAGTTGGCCCATAACCTGAGAGGCAATAGACTTGGCTCTAGAATAGAGTGTACCAGCGGAATCGATCTGCTCAAAGAGAACATCGTCGAAGCTCCTAGCCATAACGTCTAGAAGGACGTTAAGGATCGCTCTCGTGTTAACAAACTTGAAGAGGGCGTTTGGACTCATTGTTCTAGCACCCCAGGCAACAATTCCTCTATTGGGTAGGCTTCTAATTGGATTGAGGCCTAGAGGGTATGTAACTTCTTGCTGTTGAGCCGTGATATCGAAGCGGAGGCCATTGGCCCCTCTTAGCGGATATCTTGCACCAGCAGGGGCTTGTTGGAATCCTTCGTTAACGTATCTAGAGCAGGCAATACCTGCAATGTACGCGCTAGGAGGAACAAATCTATCAGCACCGTTCTTAATGTAAGGAGCATAGAAAGCACCATGTCCAAAAGGAGCACCGGCTGTAGACTTAACATAGGCGAGTTCATCTTGTACTTCACTCAAGCTGAGTTCATCACCTCCACAATCGATAAGGGCGATGTGCTGAGTACCAGAGATACCCTCAACTTCACCAAGCTTACCTTCGGCAGCTCTTAGAAGTGCTTGAGAGATTTTCACTCTTTCTTCTCTTGCTTCTTTCTTGGTAAGAACACTAGTTTCTTGCTTGAAGCTTGCGTATGCTTCTGGGGCAAAGAGGAAACCAGGGCGATATTCGCTGGCACCCATGCCTTGCTCGATAGCATAAACAAAGTCCTGAGCTCTTGCTTTAGAAGATAACTTATAAGCAGAGAAGTCAGCAGCTTCAGAAAGTGAACTGATTCTAACTATGTTAGTATCTCTCTGTCCGTATCTGTTAAGACCGGGAACAACAGGAGAAGGGATGCCGTTCTTAGAAGTAATTTTTACTTTAAGGATATAATCGTGACGATAGAATCCATTAGCAATAGAACTATCTAGGAACACCGTAGTAGAACTAGAAGTGAATGTAGGAGCAGAAGTTACAACGAAAGCAGAATCGTTGGTTACACTTGCAACCTCGAATCTGTAACCATTAATAACAACATAAGATCCATTATAAAGGCTCTCAGTAAAATTGGTTGTCACTGAACTGTAGCTTGTGCCAGCAGCAATAGTGTCACTGTTGTCGTTACTAACAATAGCCTCAGTGTTAGAGGAAACAGTAACAACTTCATATGTAGCGGATCCAATAAGGAGTCTATATCCGGGGGCAATAGATGAAAGGAAATCCGTGCCTGAACCTAATAAAGCTCCGCTTGCTAAGAGCTGAACTGTGCCGCTCTGAGCTGAAGTTGATCCTTGGATAGTTGTGTTAGAAGCCGTCGTTGCAACACTACCTGTAAGTGCTTTTCCGTCATTTGTAGGACGAAGAGCAGGCTTACCTGCATTAGCAGTAGATGTGGAGATTCCGATGCCGTTGTTAGGTGCAAAGTTATCAGCTCCTAAACCAGAGTAGTCAACAGTAACTGCATCTACATCATAGTAAGGATCGAGTTCTTTCTCTGCAAGAATTTCTTTGAGCGACTTAACGATGTCTGCTGTAAGCTCGTCTGGAGTAGCGCCATTAGCAATAATGACTCTGTTCTCTCCTGCGATGTTTACATAGAAGACTTGGATGCTGTCAGGAACATATCCAGCTCTTGTAACATTACCGCCTACAGAAGTGATCGTTCCATTAGGAACCTCGGTTAGGCCTCCTCCAGCTGCTCCTGCAGTGAAAGCGGTAGTGCCAGTATCCCACTGATAATAAGCGGCGAATCCATCGGACCATTTGATATGGTCGTCTTTTCCGACTCTTTCGTCAGTAGTAACGGCTACAATCTTGTTATCTGGAATGTTGCTGTCAGCAGCGTAGATCTCTTGATCAAGCAAGAAGTCTTCGATTGCTTTAAATACGTCTGCTTGAACAGCAGGGTCATATGCAAGTCTACGAACTCTTACTTCTAAGGCGTCATCAGACGTGAAAGTGAGAGCAGCACTCGAACCATTATCGAGGATAAAAGTATCGCCAGATACACTTAAAACAGTGTATGTAGTGCTATAGAAAATATTTCCAGTAGGAAGCTCACCGGCAGAACTATAAGCAGCTTGGCCAGGATTGATTCCTTCAAAAACAACTTTATCACCAGCAGCAAGAGCATCGGCTCCAATGCTAAGCTTAGCGATCTCTCCTGAGCCCATTGTAACAACGCCAGTTAAAGCGGTGAACGAGCCAGTAGAAGCGGTCTTTCCAGTTACAGATGTTTCTTCTAAGAAATTACCAATGGCAGAGCCAGAGATAGGAAGAATTGGTTCTTGTGTTGATACGTCTCTAGCAACGCATCTAAAATCAAGCTCTTTGATCGGAACATAGCGACTAATAGTTCCTGCATCTGTTGGAGTTGAGTATGCGGTATCAGAAATCTGATAACCTTTGAAGCTTTGGATGGTCGGGATTACGCGAACGTCTTTAGAGTAAATTCTGAAGGTAGCTTGTTTTGCTTCTTCGTCTGTTTGCTCGATTCTATAGAACGTCTTGAAGTCAGGATCATCTTGTGAAAGATAACCTACGATATCAAACGCGTTATCATTTGCATCAAGAGCAGTAGTTGTAATAACTCTGATCTCTAAGCCATCGGAATCGTTGATACCCAGAGACTTATCTCCGAAGTAACGATCGCCAATTTTTAATGAAAATAAGTTCCAACCAGCTGCCTTAGTCATAACGACCTTGGACTCTGGAGTAGGAGTTACGCGAGTGTAATATAGAATTCCATTAACGCCAACATTCTCAAAGAATGCTTTCACGGAATCATATGAAGCGATAGATTTTAAGTTGTTAGAAGCGGTGGGGACTCCACCAGCTTTTTGAACCCAATCTTCTAGAGAACCAACTTGTGTTGGTAGGTACGGGGGGAGAGATGAATACTCGTCCAGGGGATTCCCATCATATGGATCTACGGGTGTAGAGCCAAAGATGTAGCCAATGGCATGAGATGCCAAGGGCTGAGGTAATCCGCCAGTCGCAGACTGAGTAACAAACACTCCGGGGCGCTGTAGAGCGCCTACATTGATGTTTACAGGATTAGCCATAAATTAAATCTTTACAAAGTAAGAGGCCTTTCAGATACCCTTTAAACAAATGGCCATTTATAAGCTTTAATCTTCTGGATCGTTTTTGTACAATTCAAACAAGTTATTCATTAACCAATCTGGGCAGCTTTCACTACCACATTTTTGAAACTCTAAGATTTTAAGAGATTTACGCATTATCCTATTAAAGTCAGAGTCTGTAACGTGGTGAGAACACACTTTAACAAACCCCTTTAGCTCGGGGTCATTCTTGTGTACTACGATCGAGCACAAGATTAATATGAGTCTCAGTCTTAATTCGTCTGTCATTTAGATTGCGATTTATTTGCTTCGGATATTGCATCCTGGTGGACTTGAATCATTGCCATAATTTTAGTCATGGGTTGAGACTCAAAAAAATTCATCGCAACAAAAGAATTATTTTGTAAAGCGTAACATACCTCTAACCATTTGAGTTTAGGCATAAAATTGCAAAATATCTCTTTCACTACAATTTCAAAAACTTCTCTTATAACCTTTGGTGTTAATTGGCCTATCTTTATAGTCGATAAGTTTATCTCCTCTAGTATATCTATAACGTCACTTATTGATAATTCCTTGCTCTCTTCAAAAAACCTCTCAAAAAATTCTAAGTCTCCTCCTGTGATATCTCTAAAATATAAAGCATTGCTATTCTTATCAACTATAGAGATAGTATAGTTATGCCTTCTTATCGTAGAGTATTTCTCACTCATCAGATCCTAATAAGCTACCAAGGGCCTCGCCAATCTTTTTTAGTTGTCTTGCAGTTAATTTTTTAGCATCTCTCATAGACAACTTTTTGCCCCCAGCTTCGGGAGCATGAAGGATGCAGATTGTCTGAAGTGTTGCTTCGATCTCTCCTAGTTTCTTGTCGTCATTGATCTCCGAGATATAGATAAGATCTTCGGCACACGGTTCTTTAAGATACAGAAACTTCCCCTCGCTGATTTCTACAGGGACAACTTCGGGTTCGCCAAAATCAAATGCGCTTATGGTCTCTAAAGTGCCGCTTTCTTCTGCCCCAGGCCGAGACATTTTGCTGGTAGCCATGATTTAATTGAGTTATACGTTCTTTTCTTTAAACTCTAATTTTGATTTTTTGTTTAAAGACCTCTTAGATAGAAATAAAAATGGCTATTAATTCTTCAAATGCGCCATATGAGTCTTGGAAAACCCTAAGACAAAACTCTGACTACAGGGCCAGAACAACTCAGAACATGGCGTATGTTAGAGAGGCCCTATCTCAGGACAAATATTTAAAGTCCTCTAATAGAGTTAATCCAGGACTTTCTAGAAATACCAGAGCTTCTATGGCTAATAATTCTGAACAAAATCCTCACGTCTACGGATCAGAAGATATGTGGGGCTGGCAAGATTGGGCTGATAAGAGAACTAAGAAAGCATCTACATTGGCCCCCGGCCTTGTAGAAGTTAATTCTAGTGCGGATGCCCCAGGAACACAATATCCAGGCCCTTCTAGGGTAAATGGCTGGGCAGGCTGTTCTACTTGTAGGAGGCGAAGGATATGACAGTAAGAAAGCCTAGGAAGCCAGCGGCAGCTAAAGCTGTAGAACCTACTCAAGAAGAGAAGTACAAAATCCCTCAAGAAGAGTTAGAAAACTTTTTTACGGACACGGAGCCATCTGAAAAACCTCCTGTACAAAAAAAGAAGGCAAGGCCTCCTAAGACAGGTAAGATCTTCTTAGGACAAGAGGACATACGCCATTTTGAAGCCTATAAGAAGTTCTTAAAAGAAGAACAAGGTATTACAGATATTAGACACAAGCGTATTTAAATGATATAATAGGTAGAAGAATCTATTTTATGAAGCCTAAGATCAAAGAAGCTTACATGAAGACTGCTGAACTTTTTTCTGAAGTTTCTGAGTGTGATCGAATGAAAGTAGGCGCGATTGTAGTCAAAAACGGGAGCATCCTAGCTCATGGCTGGAACGGAACTCCTTCAGGTTTTCATACTAACTGTTGTGAAAAAGAAGACGGAGGCACTAATCCCTTCGTTTTACACGCCGAACAAAACGCCTTGATTAAGATGGCAAAGTCTTCTGAATCTATTGATGGAGCCGAGTTATTCTGCACGCATAGTCCATGTCCTGACTGCTCAAAAATGATTGCTCAAGCGGGTGTTAAAAAAGTCTACTATCGTCATGAATACAGAATTACTGACGGCATTGATGTTTTAAAGCAACTTGGTGTAGAAATTGAAAAAATGTAATGTTTGAACATCCAGCATCACGAGAAAAAATTAAGAAGATATTCAAAAATATATCAGTACTAGAGAAAGAATTGGTCCCGGCATTTAAAAAAAGCCTTAGGGATAACGAGCCAATAGGGCTGTATATAGCAACAGAAGACCAGTCAGATATAACTTGGCTTTTTGGAGAGACTCATATTGCTCCTATGCTAGGAGGCGATGATACCTTAAAGAACGTTACAGAGAAGCTTCTGCCATCTGAAATAGATAAAAGAGAAGGCATAGTTTTTGCCATACTAAAAAAAGTCGGGCCGATTTACGCGATCCGACTAGAAAAAGCAGTATTAGAAGAAGTATTTTTAAGCGATTGATTCTTCATTCAGATTCGCAATCGCGGCTTTAAAGTTTGCAAAAGCCGGTTCATTTGCTGCAACAACTGCAATTCCATCCACGAGTGTTTTCAATTCTGCTACTGTTATTGACGGGGTAGTAGTTCTAAGCAGTTGCCCGTCTTCGTTTATATGAACGTTTGGCCTGGCGCTCGTACCAGTCGCCTGATTTGGTACAGATGCAAAAGTGATAGTTCTGGGTCCTATGGCGTCGCTGCTATCAAAAGGCTTACCAAAAGATACCCACTCAGATATCGTAGAAGAGTTGTCCGTCTCATCAGTTCCCACCCAATTAAAACCAAGATAGGTTCCTCTCTCGTCAGTATCCCAAGCTGTGGCAGCTATAGCACAAATAGAAGATCCTACTACTTTAACATTGCCGTCATTTCCTGCAAATTCAATTTTACCGAGCTCATCTTCTCTGCGAAGCGATCCCAGTTGATCAGAGCGCTCTCCTCTTGTTTTATAAAACTGAACGATAGAAGCACGGGTAGTATTACCCGTTGAGGTGTAAAACCTTGAGGTGTTAACAACTTCGTCTTGGGTTACAAAGGTCGTTACAGCGGTCCTTAGAGACTCTGTTACTCCCGCTAGTGCGGTTACTGTGCTAGATAACGTATCTAATTCATCTAATCTTTGTAGCTGCCCATCTACGATATCCTTCCTAGAAGAGAAAGTACTTTGTAATGTGTCTTGTGCTGTTTCTAGAAGTTGAAAAGCATTTTCTAAATTAGTTATTGAAGTAGCAGTTGCGTCTGATAAAGCCGCTTGTGCTGAAGCTAGAGCCGTAGAGAATATTTTTAAATCTCTGGTGCTAGCGTACGTTCTATCAGCGTATCGAACACTAACAGCACCTTGTGGTGTTGTAGGGTCTACCACCTCGCAGATAGAAACGCCGAGCTTTAGTCCGCTCTTTGATCCGGAGCCATCCTCTACAAATATACTGCTATCAGATAGCAATCCATCTTGAGAGAGCACTTCTCCAGTGCTTGAAAGTTCTTGTCTAGATACATTTAAGAGACCACCGGCGTAGTCTTCAATAAATTTAGATCTTAGGTCTGCCATAGTATTGATCTATTTGGATATTACTTAGATTCTTAGGAAAAAAAGCATACATTTGAATCGGGATTACGTTTGTTGGAGGAGCATTATCCCATAACACCAGCCAATTATTTGTGACTAACAATCTAATCTTAGACGCAATCTTGTTATTACCCCAGGGGATGTCATTGCCCCTTAGGTCTAATAGAGTGCTATAAGACTTTCTAAAAGGAGGTAAAGAGCCCGGAAATATGTTAGCCGAAGAAGTTTTTGTTGGTCTAAAAGAACTCAATGTTTCTTCTAGTCCGTCTTCTGTTAACCTACAGTTCTTTAAACTCAATACCTTGATATTTTTAGACAAGCCTAATAAAACAGACTCTAAATTAATGCAATCAGTAAGATCTAGAAATTCTAGGGCAGATAAATTAGATCCAGTAAAAGACCTGAGATTAATATTTCCCTCTAAATTTATCCTTTTAAGAAATGACCTTTTAAGGTTCATATTAACATAGAGCAAAGAGTTTCTTTGCAAGTTAATAGACTCTATATGTGGATCTACGCTATTACCAGTCTCTGCATCTATCCATAGGTCGTCCCAAGTAAGTATCTCTTGGTTTGTTAGTTTTAGTTCTCCTAGTGGTGGTGGAGAGGTAACTATTATGTCTAAAACACAAGAGTTTGATTTTTGTTTTGATAGATAGACATTATCGTTTGAAACAATGTTTTTATTTGGGAAATCTACATAATTAAAAGAACTGTTTTGTTTCTTTGTTATAGGTAGGAGGACTGAGTCTTTATTGCTCAGAAGAAAGTGGGTAGATATTTTCATTTAGATAAACCTCCTGCTAGGGTCTTAGGACAGAATTTTAAGAACGCTACTTCGTCCTCTTTAATAAATCTCTTGCATTTTAATAGGTTCATACAGGCTTGATAGGCATAAGGATCCTCCAATAGAGCACACTTGAATGGCCCGTCCTTTTCCCACCTTGCTTTTATTGCCTCTATTAACCCAAATTCAGAGTTGTAATACTGAGGGTAATATTTTTCTTTAGGATCAATCACATCTTGGGCGGAAGTATTTGAATCTAATGACAAGTCATTTGTCTTCTTTGTAAAAACAATTGGCTCTGATTTTAATTTAGATAAAATAGGCTCTCCATTCAAACCAATCCTTATCTCCTCGTCGTCAAATACATTAAAGAATAGCGGTCTGTTATTTGGCTTACTTGGCAAGAAGACGTTATTTAATTTAACTTCAGAGTTTTTGCCGTAGGGGCGATCTATCAATACGCCGCTGTTAGATATTGGAGTAAACGGAGTATTATCTCTCTCAGAGTATATTGCTTTATTAGTAGGCTCTCCGCAGGAGTTTATTGTTTTCTCTATAGTTTCTTCGCATTTTGTTCCACCAAATTTTTTGCATGACTGTACAGCATCAAACTCTGTTATTAACTGATCTTTTACTAAATTTGCTATTACTGACCTCTCTACTTTGGTTTTAAAATCGTTATTAATAAATAGTGAAGGGTTCACAGAATCGAGGTTTTTATTGACAACGAGTCCTGACTCTAAAGAGATCGAGTTTTTCTTACTAGGATTTAAGCTTAACTCACTTACACCAGACTTAGCTACTGCTACTGAGTTAACAGGAGAAATTCCTGTGATTAGCCTATTATCTTCTATTACTTTTGTAAACTTATCTAGTATGTTATTTTCAGCAAGATCTTTATTAATCCTAGGAGCCAAGAAAGAGAAATTTGTTATAATCTGAGGAGCGAGCACATTAGCTTGCTCTGGAGTAATGCTATTTTCTTTGGGTATAGACTCTGGGATAGGAGAGTTACCAATACCTGGAGAACCTACTATTGTTTCGGTACCTTTTAAAGAAGGTGCTCCAAGAGTTCCAAGGTCACCGTTTACGGGAACGATCTCTCTAACAAGTCTTGATAGAGTATCGGTCTCTTTATTATAAGAACTAATAATGTTATTGAAAGAGTAAAGCTCTGGGGCATCTTGAGAAAAATTGTCTTCTAGGGTGTTAATAAAATTAGTAATAGTTAAATCTAAAGCGAGTACTAAAGACTTGAGTATCTCCACAACAGCACTTAAACTGAAAGGACTACGAGGCATAACAAAGAAGTTAGTGGCCTGATACGAGTTATTGTAATACCCTACTTTATGTAATACACCACTTAAATAAGCGTAATTAAGGATCTTAGTTAGTCGGCCTCCTTCGTATCCCTCAAGTAGTTGACCTAAATCTGTATGAAAAGACTCTGGATTTAAAGTCTTAATAAGCTCTTTTACGGTTAGTCCCTGGCTTTTGTCGTACAAATTCTGTAAGAAGTTTGTAGACGCATCACCTAGATTTTTATCAAGTATCTCTGTGTATTGCTTCAAGGCTAGAGGCGCGTGCTCATTAGCAGTTTCATAGTCAATAGAGTATGCATTAATATCAAAACCAGATTTTCCAAATATCAAAGATTTAGATACGGGGTTTAAAAGACTAATCTCTTCTTTATTTAGTAGTATATTTCTTTCTTTATTTTTTAACAAAAAGGAAATTGATTCAAAAAATGTAAGCCTGTTACCAGATAAGTAAGACTTAAATAACCCAAGCTGATCTGGGTTAATAGCAAAAGTTAAACTCACCAGTAGACCTACTAATTTACCGAATTTGCTAGTGTTATAAATAGTCGCTTTTGATTGATCTTTTAACGCAATAGTGAGTAGATTAATTAAACCATCATCGTCTGGAGAATAAAGATAACTCAAATAAGCATCAATTGCGGGCTCTCCTCCAAACTCATATATTAATTGAGATAACTCATATCCTTTAAAGAACGATGCTTGGTCTTTTGAATCAGACAAAGGAGCAAATTTTAACAATAGATCTTCAAAAGTCTCTGCAGAAATAAACTCGTTAATCTCACTCTCTTGAAAATTTAATGACCTGAGCCGGTCTATTAGAGTCTCTCTATCAGGTAGAGAATTTTTAAAAGAAATACTAGGTATAAAAGCTCCAGGCTGATACCCTATTGTTTCAATGTCATCTATAATTCTTTCTAGATACTTCTGAACTTTTCCACTCCATATGCTAAGTTTTCTAAGAGACTTCCCTGTAAAAGGTATATCTGGAACTACCGCAGTTAATTTCTGATAAGATCTCAGTAGATAAGTTGTTAACCCATTTAGCCCAGGAAGGACTTTTTCTCCATTAGAAATTAACAATTCAATATCTGGCCTCGGAATAAATATATTACTTAATTCTTGCATTTGTAAGTAGATAGAGCCCAAGCCCTCGTATCCTGCAAGCTCACCGTCTTTACTTAAGGACGATGCTACAGCATTAACAGTGTCTCCTAGAGTACTAGATATACTAGTAATCGTTTCTAAGCCAAACAATATGACATCTACGTTGTACTGATAGTTATCTGTATAGGGGTTTCTGATATTAAAAACAAAACGATCTTTGATCCCATTGCTGTATTTTGAGTATAGAGGATTATGCATAATCTCTACTAACTCGTTGACTTTACCTTTGTTTGTTATTTTAGTCTCAATGTCAGGATTTAGAGTTAAATTTTGCTTAAAAGACTTAAGATATTTAAATCCTTCAATAAATTTAAGTCCTGCTATTTTATTGGTCTCTCCTGTAAAATAATAGATTAAATCAAAGTTACCAAATAAGTTTATTCCAGGCACTGAAGAGAAACCATCAGCTAAGTTTCTGCCATAGCATCCAGAGTAGAGATACTCACAAAAAGAAGCAATGTAATCAATATCTCCTACAGGCGAGGCTTGTTTATTTCCAAAGTACTTTATCACAGTTTTAAGGGAAATAACGCTATCAACAATACTTTTACCCGCACCTCCAAAAGTCAAAGAAAGATCTTTCTCGTCGTATACCAACCCTGTTGTGTCTATGCTTTTTTCTTTGCTATCAGAAATAATACCATTAATATCATTCGCTTCTTCTAAGGCGTTAACTATGTACTTATTAACACTCTTTCTAAGTCTGTTATTAAATGTTTTTTCTTTTTTTAAATATTTTGAAGTATACTCACTCCATTCCTCTTGATCAAAACTTGTGTTAGGTCTACTGATATCTCTATTTAAAACATAAAGAACATCATTTAAAATGGTGTAGATTTTTCTTCCGTACAGCGGGTTTTCTTTATACTTTCTAGATTGTACCTCCCAGTAGTTATCTTCTCCGAACAAGGAATAAATAGTATTATTATCATTTATCTCTTTTGATGAATAAGAATCTTTAACAACAGCAGAAGAAGGGCCGTAGTCAGAAATAAGTTGAACAATCTGCTCTGTCCTGAGACCCTTTAAAAATAGATCTAAGTTTACTAAAGAACTCGCTATCTGCTCATAGTACTGATTAATATACAGTTCTATGTTCGTGTTCTTTCTATTAAATGCTTCTTTTAAAAACTCTACAATTGTTCGATTTATAATAGAGTATAACCCTAAAAATCTAGGGACATTAAATTGCAGCTGCACCAAAACGTAAGAGAGATCAGCGTACAAAGGCACAGTAGATAGAGGCTTATCCTTCTCTATCCTTGTAAGCAAAGTACTTATGAAGTCAAACATTGTTTTATTGAACTGCTTTTCTTCAGAAGAAACATTGAGTTCTTCCACCTGGGTTTTATATATAACAAAAGCAGTATCGAGGATCGTAGGCAGGCTTCCCCTTATACCTTGTACCTGTATTCGAGTTAGATCCGAAACCATGCTAAAACACTTTTTTTAAACTTTAAACTTTAAGTTTAAAGCTTTGTAGCTATGATCAAATTATGCCCGCCAAAACTTCCGTAGTTATTATAAAGTCCAAATCTGTTGATAATGCATCTGACCTCAACAAGATGGTTGTCCATCTAGAGCAAATCTTAACAGAAAAGGAGGGCGTTGAAATAAAGGTAAGACAATCAATCACTAAGGCTTTAGTCAAAGGCTCTGATTTTGTAGTCTTTGCAGGATGGGACAATTCTTTGTTGTCTTCGTTCTTTAGCGCGCTGAGCACAATTGAGAAGATAGAACCTCCGGTAGATAAAAAGATCTTCCTATTTGACGAACCAGGTAGTAATTGTTGGACGGACTTAAATAGGATTCTAACCTTTGGAATGGACTTAGGTAGAGTAGATCAAAACTTATTTGAAAAAATTGTTGACTGTTGGAATTATCGTGATATAATGAGCTATATAGACTTCAAACTACGTCAGTTAAACGAGAATGATAGCACAGGAAATACTGACACTAAGTAATATACCAGAGCCTCTTTTAGATAAGATACTCGCTTATGATAAGTGGAAGTTTGAACAGCAACTAGCCCATGACAAATGGGTTGTTGAGTTTACTACTAACGCCAAAGGGCTTGGTAGGCCAAAAATTATAACGTCAGAAAGCCTCTCAGAGGACGACGTACTAATCAACGATTTGACAGGATACGGCGAGTTAGACGATACTCATATCGGTAAACTCTCAAAAACTCCAGTTTGGCAAGCCGCAGAAGCTAAAGCGATGGATATATTTTATGATTGGAAGAAAGCAATACTAGACATCGACGATTTGCCTAAGAAAGATATTTCTGATCCTAGGATTAAGAAGTTATTGACAACGTTTCTTTGGTCAAACTCCCTGGCTCAAAGATACGCTTTTTGGCCAAATGGTAAAGACATGCACTACATTGACGCTGCAAAGAGAGACATAAAACAAAAGATGCAGTCTTATGCAAATATCACAATTGTAAGGGGATACGAGTCCTTCAAGAAATTCTGGACCGATATCAATGACGGAGCAAGCGTAGAATTTAACTCTACGTTTATCTCTGGGATTCTTGACAACGCTTACCAAGAGACAATTAAAAAAGACAAAGAAAAGAAAAAGTCAGATCTATCCAAATCTCCTCTGTTTCGCGAAGTATCTTTAAAATTCCCAGATGTAAATCTAAAAGAACTTAAAGATCAGATGATTGCAAAAAGAGGAGACTTTATGAGCGCAATCATCGCTATAGAGCTTAAGAACTTCGCTCTAAATATACCTGAAGAGTATAAAGAAGTATATGACTCTGATACTTGGAAAGAAAACTATTTCAAGTATGTCAGGAAATACGATGAAACCTGGCACAAAACCTACTCAGAATTTTACATAACTATTCGCAAGGAATTTGAAAAATGGAAGAAGGAATCAACATTTTAACTCAAGGCCAAAACGTTCGAGTGGATGGCGCGGAGGAACTAATTAAAGAATGGGAAGACGGGGAGATCACCGTAGAGGAGCTTAGAACTAAGATTTTGGAGCTTGAAACTGTATATGTTGACTTAACCAAGGTAGTTGAGCCAACTCAGTTTAAAGATAGCGAAGAATAATGTGTTGTAAATGACCTCTGAAAATCCTCAAAGGCATATCAAATCTGGGTTTTTTGATCGTTATTTTTCCCTGGGCACTCCTCAAGGAAATCTGGCAGGATATAAATCAGATCCGTATTCCTATTCAGGAGCTCCTTACCTTACGAGTGGAGTAATACTCCCCCGTAGAGACGATATCCTCTTAGAAGAAGGAGGCGGCGGCCCCCGCGCAATTGAAAAATATATGAGGCTGTTTAACGACAGCCAAATCCTTGCTGCTTGGGAAAAGCTAATAGGAGAGATTATTCAAAGGCCTTGGGAGGTTTACCCCTCTTCAGATAGAGCAGAAGACGAAGAAATTGCAGAGTTCGTACGACAAGTCATTAATCGTATGGGCAGCAACACAAGACAATCTTATGGAAAAGAATCTTTAGTATCCACGAGCTCAGGGTTTGATACCTTCATCCGTGGCATGTGTGAGTCTATTGTGCTTGGCATGTCAACAGGAGAGATCTGCTGGATGCGACAAGGTAAGTATATCGTGCCGTCTGAGATAAAGATCAGAGACCCACGTAGGTTCCTATTTCGCTTAAATGAGGATGGAACAGTAAGTCCTAGGCTTATCACTATGTTCTCTCCTGTAGAGGGCCTGGGGATACCACTAAGGTCTATGATCATGCATAGGCATTGGGCCTATAGCAACTTCATGGATGTTCATGGCTCAGGACTAGGACGTCAGCTTTATCCTCTTGTTGAGTTTAGAAGGACTCTACTTAACTTCTGGCTTCAATACGCGGACAAGCATACAACTCCAACAGCCGTTGGCAAGTTCAGCCTAGGTACGCCTGAGGAGGAAGTTAACTCCTTATTCAGTGCGTTACAACGTTTAGGGCAAGAGACCGCCGTTGTTATACCAGATGAGATGGATATTCAATGGTTAGAGAGCAACGGCCGCCCAGAACTCTACAACCAGCTCATTACATATATTGATCAGCAGATCAGTTTTGTGATTAATGGAGAGACAACCGTTGGTCAAGAGACCGGTAGTGTTGGCTCATTTGCACGAGATCAAATCGCCGACTCTGTGAGGATGAGGAAGGCCAAGGCTTTCTCTGAAGAGCTCGATGAAACAATTAACTCTACTTTGGTCCGATGGATAGTAGAACTTAATTATCCTGGTAAGACTCCTCCTAGGTTAGTACGTAACTTTGAAGATCTCAGGCAGAGAGAAGATCCTGTACGTATGGTACAGGTACTCTCCCAACTAGGAGCTTTAGGGTACCAAGTAGACGACGTAGACTGGCTAAGGGAGAAGCTTAACATCCCTTCATTGATCAAGCAGGAGATGCCTGATGGCGGAATGATGGGAGGTATGATGCCTCCTATGGAAGGTGGTCAAGAAGCCGAAGCTCCTATGGCCGAGGACATGGACTTTGGCACAGACCTCATGAAGCTATTCGATTTTGAAGAGCCTTCAGAGAAACAAAAGATATCTCAAGGGATCGCCACTAATTTCAAAGGAGATCTCGATGATGTTGGTTTCCAACGTATCGTAACTGATTCTACAGGTAACGAGATGCAAATCTCCAAGCTAAAAATAGATGAGTTTACTTCGCCAGGAGAAATTGTCTTTGTGATAGAGAGACTTCTAGAAGAGATAAGAAACGTAAGGAAACCGCCGGCTGAAGCTTTTGAGCTCAAGTCTGGTTGTGAGACAGAAGTACAAAGAATGAAGAGCCTTATAGAGCAAGAGATTTTGTCCGAGTGTGACTCTATAGATCTGATCTCTCTCTACGAGAAGACATTTAGATTAAATAGGTATACTGTGCACAGAGAGGCTGTAACTCTAGATGTGGAAAAGAAAGGATATTGGAGATGGTTTGATCCGTACTTCCAATAATCCACCTAGTTTAAATATTATTTAGAAATATTGCATATAACATAACTTACTATGCTATCCTATAAGCCTATTACTCAAGCCCAGTATTGGATCCAGGCCTCGCCTTTCCAGCACTACTTCACTACTTTCTCAGGAATCAGAGATACATCTGGAACCACCCAGTACGCTGATGGTGTCAGAGGTCGTATCTTCCAGCTCAAGGGTCCTCGTACTCTTGCGGAAGTGACTGTATCTACTCCATTTGACCCAGAGAAGCACGCAGATATCGTTGACTTCTGGAAGACGTATGAATGTTCTTTTGTTACCTTGACCGTAACTCCTGTAGAGTGTGGTGAAGATCCCAACCCAGTGGGTAACAGAACCATCACTATTCCTGACGCTCAAATCACTTCTATTAACTTTGGCCAAGCCGACAGGGCTTCTACAAATGTATCTACTCTAGAGCTTACATTTGTGATGGACACGTTTACGTATAACTGATCTATTATAGGAGAGTTGAGGTATGTCAACCTCCAATTTATTTTTTAAAGGTTGCTTTTCTGAATTAACAGACGAGCAACTCCAGGCTATTGAGGCTATAGGCGCCGATGGAGATCTGATGGATGAGTCTTGCGCACGAGAGACAAATACGTGCGGAATGACTCTGACCCAGTTATTAAATACATCTGCTAGGAGAAGTTATGTAGCGGATACAGGAAGCGCTGGTCCGGACGTAGGAGTGTATAATGTTGCAGCTGCAACTGGTTATGAAAATACTGAAAAAACTGTATATAATCCATCAAATGGTGATCTAACATTAAATGTCGGTACAGAAGCTGCTGAGAAACTTAGTATAAATGAGAGTGTTAAGATATCAGCAGGTTCATTGAAATTTAAATGTGAGTCTGATAACTATACTAATCCTATATCATA
>MPMC02104698.1_pt1 | contig 30982 bp, 33 predicted proteins | sample 1617281 | NCBI WGS metagenome assembly MPMC02 (sample SAMN05944809, study PRJNA350692) | marine metagenome | biome: marine; feature: ODZ; material: water; isolation source: 100 m water sample filtered on 30 um supor filter | place: Pacific Ocean | collected 2012-04-09 | depth 100m m | reverse complement strand
CGGCTATATTACTCTAAATTTCTTTAAAGTCAACAGGTAATTTAGATATTTTATAAACTTATCAACCAACCCAAGAATCTAACCAATCTAGCCAAATCCTTGTTTCTCAACAAGTTTTTATCTGCATCACCGCCGATGGATGTGCATTCTACAGCATTCCTCAACGCTTGCAATACCTTTTCCAAAAACAATGTGACGAGCGTCTATTTTTTACACAAAAAAGGCTGTAAATGTGGAGTTTGGTCTATAATTTGATCTGTTTTATCTTTTTCTTGCCAATGCAAAGGACGACAATCGACATATTCACAGTACCCCGTGCCTTGATATGTTTCATTATCCCAAAGCAACTCATAAGTAAAACTTCCTACATACCCTGCTGCCAATCCAAATTTATAATCCCCTCTACTCTGTGCTTGAAGTTGGAAAATGATTTGATCATCTTCGTGATATTGCCAGACAAATACGCGAGGTAAATACATTTCACGTCCATTAGGTGTTTGTATTTTTGGATAAACTCGAGTTACATCAAAAATCACATTATCTTGATAAAGTCGTGTTTCTTTTTCTTTTGACTGAATTTCAATTCTTGAAAAAACAATATTGTTCCATTGGTTTCTCAACTCAGAGAGAATGATTTGCAAATCATTATTAATTTGAATGATTTGATAAGTAAAAAAATGAAATGCAATAAAAGGCAAGTAGATTGCTCTCGCATGCTTCAAAATACCTGAAGCATTTATTTCATACTTTTGTTTTTTATAAGTAACCTCACCCTCACAATGACAATTCACATACCAATAATCCGCTACTCCCCACTGTAAAGCAGAATGACTTTCAATTTCGGTAGAAGTTGTGACTTTAAGCTGACAACTGAGTTCATCATCTTTACGATTAAAATAATAATTCGGAAAATCAACTTGAATATGATCCACATCTAAAAACTGGTAATGATCAATCTCTAATTGACATTGTTCTTTGGCACTATAACTTTTGAGATGTCCAACCGTAGACGGACTGGTTGTAACAAGCACTGTCGCAGTATCAATTGCTGTCGTCGTTATTGCACTCGCGTTATAACAAATTGGAATACGAGGCTGCCCGATAAGACTGATGAAATTAAGATAATGAAAGGGTTCAGGTAGGTTTGGCAGAATCAGTGCCTGATAAACAATTTTAAATAAGCCTTTAGGTGGATAAAAGGTTAAAGCATCTGATTTATCGAGGTTCAGTTGCTTTAATTGATTGTTACTCATCAATATTGGCATACTGAACCTCCGATTTTTTAACTTATTATTTTAGAATCATTTTTGTGGGCAAGCAGTGTTGTTACGAAACCTGAAAGCACATAGAGAATACAAACTGTCAGTATTCCTACTGGAATGTTGTACGTGATTGCAGCAAAAATCAAGACCACTGGTAACATCACAACAAAAGGTACACGTTTGCGGTCCATCTGTTTAAATGAATAGTATTTGATATTGGAAATCATTAATAAACCAACACCTACCATAATCGCAGCATTGATTATCTGAATCGTAATATCTTGCAAATCAAAAATGAATGGAAAATCACGTCCAACCCAAACAATTGAAATCACAGTGACTGCAGCAAGTGGACTTGCAATACCAATAAAGTAGCGTTTATCAACAACACCAATTTGGACATTAAAGCGAGCCAAACGGAATGCAGCACAAGCCGTGTAAATGAAGCTACAAGCTAGTCCGATACGGCCTAAATCGTGCAAGCTCCAGCTGTACATCAATATTGCTGGCGCAACACCAAATGCCAATAAATCAGACAATGAATCATATTGCTCACCAAATGCACTTTGAGCACCAATTGCACGAGCTACACGACCATCTAAACCATCCAATAATGCAGCCAAGAAAATCGCATAAATTGCCTGATTAAAATTACCATTCATACTGGCAATAATTGAGTAAAAACCAGATAAAAGCGCAGCTGTTGTAATCAGGTTCGGCCATAGATAAATACCACGGCGTTTAACTTTTTGCCCTTCGTGCGTGTGCTCTTCTTCTTCTACTTCAAATGTGATTCCATCAAAAGAATGATCCTTTGTATTCAAATCAGAATCTGTTTTTGGAGAATTTGTCATTATTTTCAATTCCTCGAGAATATCTTGAGGTAGATGGGTTATTCACCCACCAACCAACGCACAGCAGCATGACCACCATTTTCACTCATGCGTAAATGAGGGAAAAGCCATTGTAAGGCTTGATCTGCATCTTCTGAAAACTTCCAAGGTGGGTTAATCACGAGTAAACCACAACCATTTAAACCAACTGGAGTATCATCTGGCCATACGCAAATTTCACAAATAAGCTGACGGCGAATACCCGTTTTAAACATTTTCTTTTCAAAACGTTCAATCATGGCACGGTCTTTAATTGGATACCAAACTGCAAAAACGCCAGTCGGCCATTTTTTATAAGCAGCTTGCAACAACTCAACGAGCTGAGGAAAATCTTTACGTTCAATTTCATATGGCGGGTCAATCATGACTAAGCCACGTTTTTCTTTGGGAGGGATTACACCAAGTAATCCTTCATATGCATCACGTTCGTGTAAACCCGCACGTTTATCACGAATATTAAAATACAATTGCTGAAACACATCACGTTGCATTTCAAAAATAGTCGCTTTATCAATATCACGCATACCTTCGAGTGCAAACCAAGGTGAACCTGGATAAGCACCTTTACCTGAAACTGCACGCATATCTTCAACTATTTTAAGATATTGTTTTACACCTTCAGGCGCATTACGCTTAATCGAATCGTCAAGCTTGACCAAACGATGGATACCCGTTAAGAATTCACCTGATTTTTGTGCTTGAGATGTAGATAAATCATATTTACCTGCACCACCATGGGTATCGATATATCGATAAGGTTTATCTTTGGCATTTAAACGAGCGAGCAGTTGAAGCAAAAGTACATGCTTCATAACATCGGCAAAGTTACCCGCATGGAAATGGTGACGGTAATTCATGTTGACAATTATTCCTCAATTCAGAAGATAGTTTAACATGAAAGAAAAAAGTATTCTTTAGCGTTGATGTGATCGTCTAAAATAGTAATGTTAATCAAACAGCTGTTTGATAGGAGCTATATGCAACAAACTTCTTTCTCCCAAACCTTAAATGCAACCTCATGGAATTTAGATTGCGTCCTAGATGATTTAAATGAGTTTGGCTTTGCTTTTATTGATCATGTCTACTCACCCGAATATGTCACAGCCTTAGCTGATGAGTGCATATCGCATCTTGCCGAGTTTAGAGCAGCGGGCATACAAAATGGCGTTGTAAGTCATATTCGTAGCGATCATATTTTATGGATTGATGGACAACTTCCTATCGCTCAGCAGCACATCCAAACGCTACACAATCTATCTCAAGCATTAAATCAAGCATTTTATCTTGGTATTAAAGAAGTTGAAGCACATTTTGCTTGTTATAACGCTGGCGAATTTTATGCTTTACACCGCGATAATCCGCAGCAAAAAAATGATCGTATGATTTCAACTGTATTTTATTTACATGAAAGCTGGGAAGACAATTGGGGTGGTGAACTTCGCCTACAAGATAAAAAGGGAAACTGGCACATCATTCAACCTTTGCCAAATCGTCTTGCGATTTTTCAAAGTGATGTATTACATGAAGTCTTGCTTTCAAAACAACAGCGCTTATCGATTACGGCTTGGTTACGCAGTGGCAACTCGATTTGGAACCCTTAAACCCTTTAAATCACTAAAAATAGCCTTATATAGTTAGGCATAACTGATGATTTTGGATCAATACATGTCGAATGAAACTAAACAAGTGATTGCTCGGATTGGTGAAACTGACCAACAGTATTTAGAAAACAATACGCCTGAACTTGCTTTAGAGCGAGCTGACCTGCGCTTGCAATTGGTCATGTTGAGTCATGTTCGTCAGGAACAACTCCACTTCTTGCAAGAAGCAATTGTATTGTTGGAACAAGCGCGTATTGAATATGACGAAATGCCGCTAAGTTTATATTTAAACTTATCGTTGTATCTAGCCAAAGCATATATGATCTATTTTGAACTAACCAAAGAACAGCGCTTTGCTTTGATTACACAACAAATCTTAAAACCTTTGGCGCACCATAACCATTTAGACATTTATTTTTTCCTTGCGTATGCATCAGCAGCTAAGCAAGAACAAGCAATGACACGCCACTGGTTACAGAAATATGTGTCATGTTTTGAATATGATCTAGAATTATTACAAGTTCATCCTGCTTTCAAATCAGTACGAATGGAAGACTGGTTTAAAGCCTTGATTCAAAATAAAGCTCACTAATGTGAGCTTTATTTTTTATAAATTATTATTTGGTGCTATCTAAATGTAGTTGTTGATTTAGCTCATCAACTACAATCGCCCATTCATCATCTTTATCTAAATGGCTTTTAAGAAAATCACGTTGTCCCGCACTCCAAAACGCTGCTTCATGTAATTTTTGATCTGCACTAAGTTGATGTGCTTTGACAAAAGTTTCAATACTCGCGTCATTAGAATCAAGACCTAACTGTTCAAATAAAAGTTCTAGTGTAGGTTGTTGCTCAAACATTTTTTATTCTCCAAACTCATGCTTTAATTAAATTAATCTAAACATAAACACTTATTCAATACATCTGTATGCCTATATTTTCTTGTAGTTTTTATGTGCACATACATAAAAAAACGCCCGAATTCGGGCGCTTTTTCAATTTATCAAAAAAGATAAATTAGTTCACCATGTCAGCAACTGCTGCACGCTCTTCTTCTAACTCGTTTAGAGTGAAGTTGATACGCTCACGGCTAAATTCGTCAATTTCTAAACCTTGAACGATTTTGTATTCACCGTTTTCAGTTGTTACAGGGAAACCGAACATTACGCCTTCAGGAATACCATAAGAACCGTCTGAAGGAATACCCATCGTTACCCATTTGCCGTTTGTACCAAGCGCCCAGTCACGCATATGGTCGATTGCAGCATTTGCAGCAGAAGCAGCAGAAGAAAGACCACGCGCTTCAATAATCGCAGCACCACGCTTACCAACTGTTGGAAGGAATACATCTTTGTTCCAAGCAGCATCGTTGATTTTGTCTTTCAAGCTTTCGCCATTTACATTTGCAAAGCGATAATCAGCATACATTGTTGGAGAGTGGTTGCCCCAAACAGTCATGTTTTCGATATCAGAAACAGCTACACCCGCTTTTTGAGCAAGTTGAGTTAACGCACGGTTGTGGTCAAGACGTAACATTGCTGTAAAGTTCTTCGATGGAAGATCTGGAGCAGATTTCATCGCGATGTAAGCATTTGTATTTGCAGGGTTACCTACAACCAATACTTTAACGTCACGGCTAGCAACTTCGTTTAATGCTTGACCTTGACCAATGAAGATTTCGCCATTTACTTTTAATAAGTCAGCACGTTCCATACCTGGACCACGTGGACGAGAACCTACCAATAAAGCATAGTCAGCATCTTTAAATGCAACTTTAGGATCATCAGTCCCGATCATGCCAGCCAATAAAGGGAAAGCACAGTCATCAAGTTCCATCATCACGCCTTTAAGCGCTTGTTGAGCTTTCTCAAATGGAACTTCAAGCAATTGTAAAATTACAGGTTGATCTTTACCTAACATTTCACCGCTTGCGATACGGAATAATAAGCTATAACCAATTTGACCAGCAGCGCCTGTAACGGCAACACGAACGGGTTGCTTCATGTGATATTCTCCAATGAGATGCGTTAGCACGATTGAAACATATTGTTATTCAATCGAATTATCATAAACGGCAAAGATTGTACTCTAAAGCGAACGCAGATGCATGTAAAAGAGAATGGATTTCAACAAAAGTCTGATAGAAAATACAAATAAAGGGCTAAAAAAGCCTAGTAACTACCTTTAATTGTAAAGTCATTTGGGCAACCCGTCACAATATGACTTGAACATTGCTTGTACTGACCATTCTTCTGATAACACACTCGAATTTCGGTTAAAACTGATTCAAACCGTGAAGACTGGCAAGTAAAACGAATACCATTTGGTGGTAACGAAGGATTTAATTTTGTGAACTGTTGTCTAAGATTTTCTTTTTGAACATCAATCGTATTGGGACTTGTTAAATCTGATGGAACTTTTAAACGCTCAGCAAAATTAATTATTTTTCTAAAATATTGACTTGCATTCATGGGGACACATCCACCAACCCCTTGCCAAAGCTGTACGCGAGCGTTTTCGTCAGGCATCACACGTGCCACAACTTTAGCTTGTAACGGTGAAAGTTTGGCAGAACTTTTTGTTTCACACTCACGTCCGACTGGGACTTCAGGTAACAAACTAGAAATGGTAAGTGAGTAACCTTCTAAACACTTGCGCTGTTTTTGTCGTGTTGAATCAAACGAACAAACCGCAGGCGTCATTTGAATATGCATGACATAACCTGCTATATCGGCATTGTCGGCTGCATATAATGGCGCACCAAATGAGAGCGCGAAATAACAGATCAATGTCTGTAACACGCTACGCATTTGGAACTTGAATGTGTTTATCGCTTTCATCAAATACAAAAACTTCATTGTTTTAAATTCAACATCTTTGTGCCTTAAGGTGTATTACGCACAGGAATTGTGCTCATACGTTTTTCAAGGGATTGCGGCCCCTGCCCAAGTAGCACTCCATAATGTGTTGCATTGGTCATGACATGTTTAACGTAATCACGCGTTTCAAGCAAAGGAATAGACTCTGTGTACTGATCAGCAGCCATCGTTTGAAAATCAGGCTGCCAACGGCGTGCTCGATTTGGGCCTGCGTTATAACCTGCTGTTGCAAGTACCGCATTGCCACTTAGCTGACTTTGAATCATTGAAAGATAATATGTTCCATAACGGATATTGGTGTTCATTTCACTTAATGCCGCAGGGTTATATGTTTCTCCCATCTGGCGAGCAACAAGTTTTGCCGTATTGGGCATGATTTGCATCAAACCACCAGCACCTACATGCGAACGTGCAGAAGTAACAAATCGACTTTCTTGGCGCATTAAACCATACGCCCAAGCGGGATCAATACCCGCATTGTAACTATGACTCGTCACATTACTACGATGCGGTGTAGTGTAGCGATAAGTATCGTTATGCTTTGATGTCGTACGATCCGCAGCATAAATAGCACGATCATACCACCCCATATCATGCGCGCGTTTGGCTGCTGCTAATAGTAGACCATCGTCATGTTGCAAATACGCCTGACGAACTGCCCAGTTCCATTCACGATTGGTATAACTTGCAGGCGCATTAATATCTCTTAATGCAAACGCACGTCTAAAATGAATATTTTGATTTAAGCGCTGTGCATCCTGAGCAGAAGGCTGCTCATTGTAAGGCTGATGGTTATAACGCTCACCAATACGATCTTTGGCAAGTAAGTTATGATAATCATCGCCACTTTGCGCTAGTTTGCGATAAATCTGTTGCGCGGCTTGCTTAGATGCTGCGTCAGAACGTTGCTCAGATGCACGTGCTAACCAATATTGCCAACGATCTTCTTGCTTTTGTGTCACTGACATCGCATCAATCGCTCGAATCAGACTTTCCCATGCACCAAAACGAATGGATTGACGAGCGTAAATCTCAGCTTCTTCAGGACTAAATGGATAACCATAACTTTGATCAAATGCATTCAGCACTTCACGATTAAAATTATTCTTCATTACCGTCGTACCACCAACATAACCAACGGTACGATATAAATATTTTTGAACAGCTTGTGGCGTATCTTGTGCCGCTCGCTGCACATTGCCAAGCGCATTGGTTAAGTCGTTATCAGCTATACGACCTAATGCAAAAATCAAATACGCATAATCAGCATCATTGGACTTAGGTGCATTCCAAATATATTCCAATGGATTGGATTGAATCTGATTGAGTTGAGCTAAAGATAAACTCAACCCCATAGTTTGTGCGGTTGCAATTGCTTGTCCAGACTGCCCAGCACGCAATAAAACCCACAAGCGCTGTTGACGATCTTGCGCTGTCATCAACGGACTCGACAACATCATTCGACCTAAACCTGTGCAAGATTCTGGCTGTGAGTCAGTCGCTAACCATACATCTTTATATTCAGCATAAACTAAAGCATCACCTGTTTGAGCGCGGACTTGAGCAACGGCACAACTTTCCGCCTGATCAGGATTAGTGACATAAGATAATACGGGCTTTGCTTCACTGAAATTTGCTTGTTTTACTTTTTCCTCAACATAATCAGCTGATAATTTTTCTGCCATTGCTGATTGAGGGTAACGTTGTGCAAAACTAATAATTGAAGCAGCAGGTTGAAATCCTAGATTACTATTCAGTTTCCAATATTCTGGATAATATCCCAACACATCATTTTGCATTTCATATTGATATTGATCGAGCAATGCCATATTACTTGAATTTGCTGCGCGCAGAGCATCATTAAATTGTTCATCCAAGGCATAAACAGATGAACATGCAATCACACCACTCGCCGCCAACATACGACGGAAGCTTTTCTTATTATTCAATTTACGGGTAACGCTATTTATAAAATTATCTTGCTTGCTCATCTTCATCAATACATTTGCCTAATTTCGCCCTGCGATCATAGTTTAATAAGTCTAGCTTCTTACAATTGTTGTGTTATGTAACTTGCTGATTCATATTCATTAAAATTCACGTAATTTCATCCACAAAGTGTCCATTTTTGTCAGTTTTTTATTCTCTGCGCACATCAAAAAATACTGCTATAATCCGCGGTTTGTCTCAACCCACCTTGTTTAGGAGCCTGCATGACGGTTCAAACATTCATTCCAAGTGCTACACAAGCTGCCTCAGAAAACACTGTCACCCAGCCAACGCACACCACTGATGTTTCAATGAAAAAGCTATATATTGAAACGCAAGGGTGTCAGATGAATGAGTATGACAGTCATCGTATGGCAGATTTATTAGGTGATTCTCATGGTTACGTACTCACCACGAATCCGAATGAGGCCGACATTTTATTGATGAACACTTGCTCGATCCGTGAGAAAGCACAAGAGAAAGTATTTAGTGAACTTGGTCGTTGGCGTAAATTAAAAGAACAAAATCCAGAATTAGTCATCGGTGTCGGTGGCTGTGTTGCATCACAAGAAGGTGACAACATCCAAAAACGTGCGCCTTACGTGGATATGGTTTTTGGCCCACAGACTTTGCACCGCTTGCCGCAAATGTTAGATCAACATCATTCACAGGCTGAAAAGCCCAAGAAAGAAAAAATCAAATTAGTTGATATTTCATTCCCTGATATTGAGAAGTTTGACTTCTTACCTGAACCTCGTGTTGAAGGTTTTAAAGCATTCGTTTCGATCATGGAAGGTTGCTCTAAATACTGTTCATTCTGTGTTGTTCCTTACACTCGTGGTGAAGAAGTTTCTCGCCCATTAGATGATGTATTGGCAGAAATCGCGGGCCTTGCTGAAAAAGGTGTTCGTGAAATCAGCTTACTTGGTCAAAACGTAAATGGTTATCGTGGCGAAACTTTTGAAGGTGGTATCTGCACATTCCCTGAATTATTACGTTTAGTTGCGGAAATCCCGGGGATTGGTCGCTTACGTTACACCACGTCTCACCCACTCGAATTCTCTGATGACTTGATTCAATGCTACCGTGATTTGCCACAAATGGTTTCTCACTTGCATTTACCTGTACAAAGTGGTTCAAACGATGTGTTACAAGCGATGAAACGTAACCATACGATTGATGTTTATATTGATAAAATTGCCAAGTTACGCAAAGTACGCCCAGATATGCATTTATCGAGTGACTTTATTATTGGTTTCCCTGGTGAAACTGATGCACATTTTGCTGAAACATTACAGTTCATCAAAGATTTAGATTTCGATCATTCTTACAGTTTTGTTTATTCAAAGCGTCCGGGTACACCTGCTTCGGAACTTCCAGATGACACGCCTGAGCAAGTGAAAAAAGACCGCTTGGCTCAAGTACAACAAGTCATTAAACAGTCAAGTATTGATAAAACTGATGCGATGCTCGGTAAGATCGAACGTGTACTGATTGAGAAAGTATCGGATAAAGATCCGAACGTTTTAATAGGTACAGCTGACAATACACGTTTAGTTACGTTTATCGGTGATGCAGCGTGGGTCGGACGTTTCGCAGAGATTGAGATTACTGAAATCAAAACTTTAAATTTAGTTTATGGAGAACTCTTGAATCTTGAACCTGACGTGGCGTAATGTAAGGGTATTCTTACAAGTCAACAAAAAGGGTTTCTCTTGACTGCAGCGATTCGACGTACAGTAACGTTCCCTGAGATTTCAATGGAACGTTTAAAAAGCATGCTCGGTGCGTATAACGGGCATTTAAAACAAATCGAACAACGTTTAGATGTCAAAATTACTCACCGAGGCGATGCTTTTTATCTAGACGGTGATATGGAAGCGGTCGAAAGAGCCGAAGCTTTGCTGCAGCGGCTCTATCAAGAATCAGAAATTTCGTCACAAATCAGTGCGGATTTACTGCACCTAATGATTCAGTCTTCGCAAACCGAACGTAACTTCGAATTGGTCGGCGAAGAAATGGATGAATATGATGCGCCAATTGATGTCTACTTTCAGACGCGCAAAGGGCGTATCAATCCACGCGGCGCAAATCAAAAGCGCTATGTCCAGCGTATTTTACAAAGTGATATTTCCTTTGGCGTCGGGCCAGCGGGGACAGGTAAAACTTATCTGGCTGTTGCTGCCGCTGTCGATATGTTAGAACGCAATGAAATCCAACGTATTCTACTGGTACGCCCTGCGGTTGAAGCGGGTGAAAAGCTTGGCTTTTTGCCGGGTGACTTAACTCAAAAAATTGACCCTTATTTACGTCCTCTCTACGATGCACTCTACGAAATGCTTGGTTTTGAAAAAGTTGCAAAACTGATTGAACGCCAAGTGATCGAGGTTGCACCTCTTGCCTATATGCGTGGTCGTACGTTGAACCATTCTTTCGTTATTCTGGATGAAGCGCAAAATACCACACCAGAACAAATGAAAATGTTCCTCACTCGATTGGGCTTTGGCTCACGTGCGGTCATTACTGGAGATGTAACACAAGTCGATTTACCTCGCGGACAACAATCGGGTTTAGCCCATGCGCTACGTGTACTTGAAAACGTACATGAAATTCACATCACACGTTTCCATTCCCGAGATGTTGTACGTCATCAACTGGTTCAAAAAATTGTTGAAGCTTATGAAGGCTGGGATAGCGAGCAGCAACGTATGTCTGCTGAAGCTCGAGCTGAACGCAAAGCAAAACAAGAAGCATTAGTTGCAGAAAATGATTCTGCTGCTGATGCCCAACACTCTTAAAAAAACCTCCTCAATCCCCCTTTTATGTTGATGCTTTTGTCGCATTTTAGGGGGAAGATTTTAAGGATCTATTTTGAAAATCAATTTAAGTCTACAACAGGACTTTCAAGCCTCTGAACTGCCACTCAAACGTGGTCAAATCAAAAAAAATATCGAAACTGCATTACGCCATGTTGGTTTCGATGTGGATTGTGAAATCGGCATTGCTTGTGTTGATCTTGCTGAAAGTCGTGAACTCAACTTGCAGTATCGTGAAAAAGATAAACCAACCAATGTATTATCCTTTCCAAGTGATATTCCTGAGGAAATGTTATCGCTGCTTGATGCTGAACCACTGGGTGATTTAGTGATTTGTATTCCTGTTGTCTTACAAGAAGCAATTGAACAGCAAAAAAAAGCAACTGATCATTTTACCCATTTATTGGTTCATGGTATTTTGCATCTCTTAGGTTATGACCATGAAACTAGTGAAGCTGATGCAGAAGAAATGGAAGCTTTAGAAATCGAAATCTTAAAGAAACTTGGTGTTGAAAATCCATACCAAGCGGATGAGATCTAGTAAGAATACTATGTATATCGTTATTTTCAAAGCTGAAATCAAAAAATTAGATTCTGATTACATAGAGATGGCTCAGAAATTAAGAGATAAAGCTTTAAATGAATACAATTGTATAAAGTTTGAAGCGTGTAGTGAAAATGGTTTTGAAATCGCGCTTTCTTATTGGAAAGAACTTAATGATATACAACGTTGGCATCTCGATACTGAACATCAAATCGCACAGCGCTTGGGAAAAGAAAAATGGTACCAAAACTTTAGCGTTGAAATCTGTAAATTAGAGCGTGCTTATCATAGTTAATCTAATTGTGAATAAGATCAAACTTATCCACAATTTAATAAAAAAACGGCTTGTATTAAGCCGTTTTTTTATTTCACACGATCTTAAAATTGATAACGTAAAGTGAGTGTTGCATTACGTGGTGCACCTTGGGTGATCTGTCCATACGCAGGGAAAACACCATAATATCCTTTATCAAACACATTATTGACATTCAATTGCGCGGAAAAATCTTTATTAATTTTATATTTTGCCATCAAATTAACTAAAGCATATGAACCTTGCTCAATTCTAGGATTTGCTCCTGCGGGTGCATTACTAGCGATCACATAAGTATCACTTTGCCAATTTACCCCTCCACCAATACTTAGATCACTCCACTTTCCTGGAAGTTGATAGGAAGTATAAGTTTGAATCAATTTACGAGGAAGTTGAGTATTAATATCAGCATCATTAACATCTGTTGCTTTATATTGACTATAACCAGCGGTTACATTCCAGTTTGGTGTCACTTGCCCACTAACTTCTAGCTCAAAGCCTTTACTTTCAGCACCTTTCGCAGCCTTATAATATGTTTCTAAAGTCCCATTTGGTCTTTGTATTTGCCCTACAGCTTGTGCGAGGTTATCTTGTTTAATATCGAATAAAGCTAAAGAGCCATTCAAACGATTATCAAACCAAGATGACTTTAAACCGATTTCGGTACTATTCCCCTTAATCGGATCAAGATAATTATTATTGAAATCTCTTTGATCTTGCGGCTGGAAAATACTCGTATAGCTAGCATAAGCTGAGTAATTCTGATTAATGTCATAAATCAATCCAGCATAAGGAATAAATTCGTGTTCATATTTAATCTTACTCGCAGTTGAACCTAAATCTTTCTCATAATCTGTAACACGACCACCAATAATTAACTTTAGCGGATCGAGTAAAGATAGTTGAGTTGCTGCAAAAATCGCATTTTGCTTTACGGTATAACTTTCTGAAGGTGTCCATGCACTCCAAATAGGCTCTGGAAGCGAAGCATTCCAATCATAAATACTGCCCACGGCTTCAGTTGTACCAGATCGACCTAATGCTTCAAACTCTTGATTTGAATATTGATAACCAACTACAGCTTTATGATCTCGACCAAACAAATTAAATACCCCATCTGTTTGCAAGGTAATATTATCTTGATCGACATTCACCTTATACGAACCAGCAAAGCCAGATAAACCTAAGCCTGTGGTTTTGTCAGGATTGCCAGAAACATAAAATAATTTTGACTCAGCCTCTCTGTTGCCATGAGCATAAGAAAGCTTCACACTCCAATCGTCATTAATTTTTTGAGTTAAATCTGCAAACCAATTGGTGTACTTCACATTCCAACGTGTCCAATCCTGCGTTGTTGTTGCACTTTTCGATAAATGAGTTCGCGAACCATCACTAAAGAAAACAGGTAAGCCTCCCCACATTGGACCACGAGGGTCATCCTCTTGATAACTGACTCCTGCTGAAAGTAAAGTTGACTCAGTTAAGTCAGCCTCTCCTGTCAGTAACAGCGTTAAACGCTCTTTACTCAATAAATCGGTAAAACTGTCACCTTGCTCATATTGTGCAACCGCACGCCCACGTAGTGATCCCGAATCATTCAAACTATTCGCAATATCCCCCATGACACGATAATTATTCCAACTTCCTCCACTTACTTCGATATTTGCAGCAGGTTCTTTACTCGCAGCACGCTTACGAGCCATATTTATCGCAGCAGAAGGATTCCCAGCACCAGTCGTTAATCCTGTTGCTCCACGTACTACCTCAATATGATCATAAATTGCCGTACTAGAAAAAATCTCTCCAGAAGACCAAGGTAAGGAATATGTTGTAGGGATTCCATCAATAATATAGTTATCAACAACAAAACCACGCGAATACAAACCACCACGATTTGTTTCATAACGGTTTACGGTAATACCCGTTACATTTTCAGCGACCTCAACTAAAGTTGTTAACCCTTGATCTTGCATACGTTGTTGGGTTACAACCGAAACAGATTGAGGAATTTCTTTTAAAGTCAAATTTAAAGGTAATGCAGTCGACGATTTTTCTACTGTATATGCTTGTTTTAAATTTTCACTTTCCGCTTGTATTTTAATGGTTGGCAACTGAGCAGTGCTTTCTGTACTTGACTCAGCGTAAGCAAATGATGGTAAAAGTACAGCCATAGCCAAAACCAGTGGATGTGTTTTAAATACTTGTCTCAATGAATGTTTATGCATGCCGATAGATCCTTATCGCAAGGTCAAAAGATTTGAAAGCCACCACACCTCGCTCCCCCACAAGAAAAATTCTAAAAAGCAGGATGTACAGATTTCAAAGGAGATTGAACAAAAAATACATTGCAAATGATAATTATTTTTATTATCAATTCAAGTTAATAGCATTAAAAATAATTTATTGTTTTTTAATTATTAAAATTTAATTTCACTAATGTTAAAAATTATACTTATGATTTTTATTGTTTTTTATTTTCAAATTTTACAATAGCAAATTCCAATAAGCAAATTAATGTACTTCAAACTCAGCATCAACAGGATCAAAACGCCATGTCCGAATTATTCGCAATTCAGAAATGTCTTTCATATTGCTATCAAAATGCCCAAACGGTGCACCACGGCGAACAGAAGCTTTAGCAGCTTCATCTAAAATAGAATGACCAGAACTTTCAATTAAGCGAATCGCTCGAATTCCACCCTGCGCATTTAGAATCACCATTAAACGAACTTCACCAGAGAGTCGTTGCTGCTTCGCCTCATCTGGATAATAACGGTTACCATATAACTCTACTTTTTGGCGGAATTTATCAAGATAAGCGGCAGAAGCATCTTGTTTAGCCTGAATGCCATCCACTGTCTTAATGCGTTGCTTACGGCTAAAATTTTGCTGACGTTGTAAATACTGCGCTTCTAAACTTGCGACCATCGCAGCTTTTGCTTGAAACTGGCTTTGTAAATCATCCAAAGCTTTTTTACGTTCAGTTTCTTCTGACTGTTTTTGCCAGCTGAGCACAGTCATTAAAACTTTTTCTTCAAATTTTAATTCACGCTTCTGCTGTATCTTTTCCAAACTTTCTAGTTCAGTCTCACCTGTAGTCGCATCGGCTTGCATTGGTGAAGGCATATCACTCGACATCCGATGTGCTTCACGGAAATCACCCGAACCTTTTTGATCGGCTTGTGCAAGAAAATCAGCATCTTTCACTTTGTCTTGACTTGTACGGACGGTGACTGCAATTTCTTTGGTCGAGGTATCAGACGGCGATGGCATACCAAACTGAATCGCCAGCACAGCTCCATGCAGCAGCATTGCAACCGTAACAGCTCCGACAAAGATTGGATCTTGCCACCAATGAGGAGATAGTTCAGAACGAAAATTTATTTTATTCCACATGCGATTTAAGCGACAAAAATGTCCCTTCCCCAACGGTGGCAACCGTATAAAAACCAAACCAATATTCAAAAAATTACAAAAATGTGATCCACTTATATTTACAGTGTGTCCATACCATCATTTTATGAAAATGTAGCAATTAATTTTGCTACACTGCAAGTCAGAAATTTATTTTTATTTTTAGTGAATACAAAGATCGTGACGCCGTTATCTAAAACACTTCGCTTTCTGGAACAACTTTTATGCAAACGCTAATTTCATCTGTTGTTAAACGTCTACGAAAAGTTTACCTAAAAGCAGAAGAATTCATCGAAGAAGAAAGAGAATTTTCGCTTTCACAAGTTTTTGTGAACGCAACGATGGAACGCTATGTCGTTGAGAAAGTTGAGATCATCAAAGATCTACATGCTGACCTTTATGATGGCTGGTTACGCCTTTACGCTACAATTGATGTAAAAGGTTTACACACCACTTTATCTGTTGATTTAAAACTTCTTCAGATGGAAATGAACAAAGATGTGCAATTGATGGTCTTTGAACAAATCAGCAACACCCAAGTCATCGAAGCTGAATTCAAAAACATTTTTCAAAAATGGGGTTTTTATATTGCGATTTGGTATTTTCAAAAGTTTAAAGATGAAGACCCTTTAGGCAAAATTCTAGAACATTTTGAAGTTGTCACAGTAAAAGATGAATTGCTCTATCTTGATCTCAATCGCTGGTTTAGCAAGAAACCAAGCATTATTGAGACTTTAAGCAAAGTTCATGTTAATCGTGCCCGAGTTCGCCCTGCTGAATTAATCGTTTGGGGGAATGTCAACCTTGCGGCTATTTTATCACCCTCAAATCACGAGTATGACGATGATGAACTAGATGACACCGTTGTCACCCCAATTCAGCAAAAAGATCCCAAAAAATAATTTTCCAAGTTTTGAGTGGCTTTTAAGTTTCCAATTCATGCCACTCAACTCATCATCTTCATGATTTATACGAAAAATTAACAAGCGCTTAGTAAAAAACCTGATCTTTTCTTCATAATCTACAGGCATAATAACTAATAATCGTAATGATAAATGAATGATTTATTTGAATGGTCGTTCAAAGGATATAGTGTTATGACAAAGAATTTATCAAAAGCTCTAGGTATTACTACAGCGACTTCTGCTGTAATTTTATGTGCAAGTTTATCTAGTCATGCATTTGCAATGGCGCCGTTCCAAGCGAGCTACCAATTTAGCTATAATAATAAAAACCTAGGTTCAGCGACACGTACGCTTTCTCAGCAAGGAAATAATTGGACATACAAGTTTGCTGCAAAAGCAGGGGGTATTGCCTCGGCAACAGAAACCAGCCAATTTAATTTTGCTAATAACAAAATTACTTCGCAGAAATTTACACGTAGTAGCAAAATCTTAATTCACAACAACACGATGAATATCAACTTCAATCCAAGCAATAAAACGATTAGTACGCAAAAAGATGATCAGAAACGTTCATTTGCTTGGCAAGCTGGTGTTTTGGATGAGCTTAATGCAGAGCTACAAGTTCGTGAAGATTTGAAAAATGGAAATACGCTGCAAACCCGCTATTTTATTGCGGATGCGAAAGCAGTAGACGAGCGTCGTTTTGTCAAACAAGGCACTGAGAACGTTAAAACTAGTTATGGGACATTTAGCACTATTAAAGTTGTTCTTTTACACGACAAACCTGAGCGTAATACAATTTTCTGGTTAGCGCCAAAACTTGATTATTTACCCGTCAAAGTGACACATAATGATGGTAAATCTTCATATGGTTTATTATTGACTGGCTATTCAGGCAAAACAAACTAAGCATCTGGTCAATTTTGGCTTGCAATTTTTCGGATGCTTTTTAAAATATGCCTTTGCTTAAACAAGCATCCGATTAGAGGATTCTCCCGTGTACGCTTTAGAACAGAAAATCTTAAATGAAGGTATCGTTCTATCAGATCAGGTTTTGAAAGTTGATGCTTTCCTAAACCACCAAATTGACCCTGTATTAATGCAACAGATCGGCAAAGAATTTGCTGCTCGCTTTAAGGATGCAGGGATCACTAAAATTATTACAATTGAAGCTTCAGGCATCGCTCCAGCAATTATGGCTGGTTTAGAGCTTGGTGTTCCTGTAATTTTTGCTCGTAAATATCAGTCATTGACACTGAAAGATGATCTTTACCGTTCTAAAGTGTTCTCGTTTACTAAACAAACTGAAAGTACGATTGCAATTTCTAACAAGCATATCAACTCAAGCGACAAAGCACTTGTGATTGATGACTTCTTAGCAAATGGTCAAGCTGCTTTAGGCTTAATTGACTTGATTCATCAAGCTCAAGCTGAAGTGGTTGGTGTTGGTATTGTGATTGAAAAATCGTTCCAACCAGGTCGCGATGTATTACTTGAAAAAGGTTACCGCGTTGAATCTTTAGCACGTGTTAAATCTTTAACTGATGGTAAAGTAACATTTGTGACTGAATAAAAATCTGAGTTTAGTCTCAAAAAGCGGATGATCATTTCATCCGCTTTTTTATGGAAAATTAACAACAATCCCAATTATATAAAACCTTAGAAAAGTCTCGCTTCTTTAAATCCTCTGGATGAATAAAGAAATTTCCTACTCCCGAATCGCCCCACATAATCTCATTCTTAGCATCATCCGTATCCAGCTGGAATAACAATACATAATCTCGAATAGCTTTGTTATAACCGCGTGGATCACTCTGCGTAAAATAAGGATACCCCCCTAAACGATGGCCTGTTGAAGCTAAATTTTCACTGTAAGCTTCATAAAACTCATCTGATCCATCCCCAATATTAAATCCTTCATCTTCGGTGCTGATGGGTTGCATCGTTAAGCTGAATTCTATTGCATATTGCCCCGTGAATGGCAGCAAATACTCCTCATCATCCAATTGAATATCAGAAAAATCCTGTTTTAACGGTTTCATATCTTCAATCACCTGATCAAAATATAAAACCCTAAAACCAGATTGCTGTTGCTGGTCATCAAAGTTCATCCCATACAAATCATCAGTCGCAATATAAAACTGTAAAATGCCCTGACTTGGGAAATCAGGTAAATTCGGAATTTCAGTAAAATTAAACTGTGCCAATAACACCAGTGGATTGCCATTCGAGTCAATAGGATAAGCCATATCTAATGGTAAGTAGGGTTGCCCTCCTACTTTGCTTTGCCACAATGAAAGCCGGTCACAACTTTTTAAATTCATTTGTACTGTGGGTTTTAAAGTCGCCTCAATTTTTTCTTTATAAGGCTTCAATACTTCAGGCAACGCTTCAAAGGCAAAATTCATGTTATCTATTTCCCATCTCATTATTTATAGAATGCAATATAAAACAATGGACTAAACTTAAAAAGAAGTGGAGCGAACCAAACGACAATTACTGTCGCAAACACATTCGTTCATTATCCTTCCAATCACTGACCTTCGTCCTCTAAATAAGTTATATAAATTCTGCTAGAATCAACTCGACCAAACGTAATGATAGGCATGACGATGCAAACCTACCTGAACCTTTTACAACATATCCTAGACAACGGCGGCGACAAAGGCGACCGTACTGGTACAGGAACACGTTCAGTATTTGGTCATCAAATGCGTTTTGATTTATCTAACGGCTTCCCACTACTTACCACAAAAAAAGTACATTTCCGCTCAATCGTCATTGAGCTACTTTGGTTTCTTAAAGGTGATACCAATGTTCAATACTTAAAAGACAATAAAGTGACGATTTGGGATGAATGGTCTACAGCAGAACAAACTGCTCGCTTTGGTCGCCCTGAAGGCGAACTTGGACCTGTGTATGGCCATCAATGGCGTAATTTTGGCGCGACACAAAATGAAGACGGCAGCTATCAACAAAATGGCTTCGATCAAATCAAATGGCTTGTCAATGAAATCAAGACCAATCCCAATTCACGTCGTCTAATCGTTTCTGGTTGGAACCCAAATGAAGCAGGTAAAGTGGCATTACCGCCTTGCCATACGTTGTTCCAATTCTTCGTACAAGACAATAAACTCTCATGCCAATTGTATCAACGCAGTGCTGATGTATTCCTAGGTGTTCCATTTAATATTGCGAGTTATGCCCTACTTACACATATGATTGCGCAAGTATGTGGTTTGGGTGTTGGTGACTTTGTCTGGACAGGTGGCGATACACATTTATATGCCAACCATTTTGAACAAGCAAAATTGCAATTGTCACGTGAACCATTGCCGCTATGTCAGTTAAAGCTAAATCCTGAGATCACTGATATTTTCGACTTTAAATTTGAAGATATTGAAATCGTAGGATATGAATCACACCCAGCGATCAAAGCACCTGTTGCAGTTTAAGTAGATTAGAGAGAAAACATATGACATGGCAAGGCACTGAAGTTGTTCACGTAGTTGCGATGGATAAAAATCGCTGTATCGGCAAGGGAAATGCATTGCCGTGGCATATCTCTGATGACTTAAAACACTTCAAAGCCATTACCCAAGGTGGCGTAGTAATCATGGGTCGTAAAACTCTCGAATCAATGGGACGTGCTCTGCCGAATCGCGTGAATTGGGTAATTACTCGTGACACCGAATGGCAGTTTGATGGTGTTAAAGTTGCACATACAATCGAAGATGCAATGAATGGTGCACTTACAGATGCACAACACGCAGAGAAAGCGTCATTATTTATCATTGGTGGTGGAGAGATTTTCACGCAAACCCTTGCGATTGCAGATCGACTTGAATTAACGTATGTTGATCTAGATGTACAAGGCGATGCACATTACCCACAAATCTCTGAGGATTTCAAGAAAGTAAACTCAGAACAGCAGATTGATGAAAAATCGAATATAAGCTTTGAGTTTGCGACCTACCAAAAATAAAAATGGATCGCGCATCATCATGCATAACATTGGATCACGAGAGTTTTTTATTGCTTTAGGTATCGGGCTTTTACATAGTCTATTTACCTTGTTCGTGGTCCTTTCAAGCTTTTGGCTATGTCTTGCTCTATGGATTCAACAACCACTTGGTTCTCTTCTCAGCCGTGTTGCTATTATTCTCTGGAGCTTATTTGCACTCAGCCTGATTGGTGTTTACGTCAGTGGACACCTGATTAGCCGGCGTACAGATATCATTATTTATTGCTGTGCTTTTGCTCTTGCGTTGATTTGGTATTTTTCTTTAGATGCAAGACAAGATCGAGACTGGGATCCAGAAGTTGCAGAACAGCTCAGTTATGAAAAGCATGGCGATACAGTCATACTTCATAATGTTCGCAATTTTAACTGGCATGCTGATGGCAGCTATGACATTCACTGGGAAGATCGTACTGTTGATTTAAATAAAATCACAGGGGTGAATGTAATTACCTCCTACTGGATGGGACCACAAATTGCACACACGTTGGTCAGTTTTGATTTTTCGGATCAAAAACCATTAGTATTTTCTATTGAGATACGCAAAGAAAAAGGTGAAGCGTTTTCAGCAATCGGTGGCTTTTTCCGAAAGTATGAACTGAGCTTAGTTGCATCGGACGAAAAAGATATCGTCTATACACGTAGCAATATTCGACATGAACAAGTCTATTTATTTCCAATAAAAATGCCTGCAACAGAACGCAAAGCATTATTTATTGAGTATTTACACCAAGCCGATGAGTTACGAGCAGAAGCGAAATGGTACAACACCCTAACCAGTAACTGTACAACGCTTGTTTTCGACATGGTACAAGCCATTAATCCTCAACGTCTACCAAAAGACTATCGCCTCCTTGCTTCGGGTTATTTACCTAATTATCTATATGACCTTCAGGCACTTAATCAAAGTGTGAGTATGAAAGAATGGTATCGCTTAGCGCATATCAATCCCCGTGCAGAAAAATATGATCAGCAGTCCAATCAAAGTAGTAAATATTTTTCAAAAACGATTCGTGTTGGATTGCCAAAAACTGAGTGACTTTTCAACTAATTTTATTAAAATCATCTTAAATTTTACAAAAGGATACTGAAAGCTCTACTCGTGTTCATGCTTTTTTATTTAAATAATAATCATAGAAACACAACAATTTGGATTTTAGATCTTATGTTAAAAACATTATTAACATCTTGTACTTTAGCGGTTGCAGTTGTCATGACAGGTTGTGCGACAACCGATTCCCTTCAGACCTCACCACAAGCGTCTCAAAAAGAAAGTATTGATCTGTACAATCGTACTTGGATTGCAACACAGATTAATGGCGTTGAAGTAAAAAGTAATGATCTTTCAGGTAAACGACCTGCTATTCAATTTGATGCAAAAGAAAAACGTTTCTTTGGTGCAGATGGTTGTAACCAAATCCGTGGTAGCTTTGAAAGCCAAGGCTCTATCTTACGTCTAGGGCCAATTGCATCAACCATGATGGCATGTATCGGTAATGATAACAGTACGCTTTCTCGCCAGTATGCAAATGCTTTAGCAAGTACGACAAATTATGAGCTTAAAGGTCATGAACTGAAATTCCTTGATGCTTCAGGTCGTGTTTTAGTCACTTTTGTGACAGTCATTCAACCTTTGCCTTAATTTCTTAACCAAAGTAAAAGCTCGTTTCAAACACGGGCTTTTACTTTGTTAGGACTTCGTTTACTTTATTAGTATTCTTAAAATTAAAAATTGGGGAGTTTTATGCAACAAGCATTATTTGGTGGTGGTTGTTTTTGGTGTGTAGAGGCTGTATTTCTACAACTTAAAGGCGTTGAAAAAGTCGTAAGCGGTTATGCTGGTGGCATTAATCAAAACCCGACCTATGAACAAGTTTGCCAAGGTACCACTCAACATGCTGAGGTTGTCTTAATTGATTTTGATGAGCAGCAGATTAGTTACACTCAACTGTTGAATGTATTTTTTACAACACATGATCCAACAACACTAAACCGCCAAGGCAATGATATTGGTACCCAATATCGATCAGTTGTTTATTACTTCAATGAAGAACAAAAGCAACAAGCTGAGCAAATCATTCACAGCTTAGAAGATGAAGGGCTCAATATCGTAACGGAACTTAGCCCTGTACCAACCTTCTACCCTGCTGAAGAATATCACCAAAACTTTTATGCGCGGAATCCTTCACAAGGTTACTGTAACTTCAGCATTCCACCAAAGCTTTCAAAATTGCGCTCTAAATACCTTGATCTACTCAAAGCAGATTAAGCATAAAAAAAGCAACTCGCATCGAGTTGCTTTTCCTTTGTATTTCTTAATGTTAGTTTTCACTAACAAAAGCAATATCACTTAAACCAGCTTCACTGGCGCGAGACATCACTTGTGCAACCGTATCATATTTTGATTCTTTATCTGCACGTAATTGCACAGTCGGCTTATTCTCTGCTTGACCCGCTTCTTGAAAACGCTTTTCTAGCTCTTCTAAGCTAATAATCTTCGCATCCCAAGCAACCTCACCATTTTGATTAATACTAATCGTAATCGCTTTTGGTGGTGGATCAACAATTTCAGCAGTGGTTTTTGGCAAACTTAATGGAATTGATGGGTTAGCAACCGTTGCTGTGACTAAAAAGATAATCATCAATACCAACATAATGTCGATCAGAGGAATGAGATTCATCTCATTCATGCCACTGTCGTGGTCTTCACCCAATTGAAAGCCCATTTTAAGCTTGACCTCCAACTAAACTTTGTTGAGTTGCTTTAGTTTCTGTCTTTGCCGTTGTTTCTTGCTGCAACATAGTATCAATTAACAAGCTATGTGCTTGGTCTTGCAAGTCATGTGCTAAACCACGATTGAAACGTACACAAATGTTGTAAGCCAATACTGCTGGAATCGCAACAGACAAACCTAAACCCGTCATGATCAATGCTTCACCAACAGGTGTTGCAACTTGAGCTAAACCTGCCTGACCACTCGTACCTACAGCAACAAGTGCATGGAAAATACCCCAAACTGTACCAAACAACCCGACAAATGGTGCAAGCGAGGCAATTGTTCCAAGAACCGAAACACCTTTTTCTGCTTGAGATTTTTCAGCAGAGATTTGACGAAGAAGTGCTTGTTCAGCAACTGCTTTACGCTGCTCAAAAGTCAACGGCTGCAACTTAGCTTTTAATCCAGCCAAAGCTTGAGCAAGTTGAGCATAAGCCTGTTGTTTTAATTGGCGAGTTCCTAATAAGCGCAGAACAAAAATTGTCCATGTCGCAATCGACATTGCTAGAAGGATGAAATACAGCGTTTTACTTACTGCATCTGCGTGTTGCCAATAAACTGAAAAGTTCATATACGAACTCCTGATTTATGTATAAATTACTTGAATCCAATAGCAAGTGGTAACGGTACTGTAAAAGACTTGGCAACGCCATTTACCATACGTGGCTTAAACCGTTGTCGACTAATAACTTGAACCATCTTTTGATCAACTTTGGGATTACCACTGGATTTTTCCACCGTTACCGAGGTAATTTTACCCTTTTCATTTACACTAAGTTTTAAAGTAAGAGTAAACTCACCCTTGATCTTTGAATATTTATTTGCAAATTCATTTGAAGCACCCTGAACTTGTTTATCAACCCATTTTTGTCCCATTGCCCATTCAACTTCGCCCGCACTCACTTTTTCAACCCCAGTGCTTTGGGCTTCCTGATTTTTTTGAGCTTGTTCACGGGCTTGCTGATCTCTTAAAGCTTGCTCACGCGCTTGCTGTTCTCTTAAAGCTTGTTCGCGAGCTTGCTGATCTTTTAAAGCCTGTTCTCGCTGCAGTTGCTCAAGTCTTTGCTTTTCTAAATCTTGCTGTTTCTTTAACTTCTCTTGAGTATCATCCTGCTGTACCACTTTCGGCTCAATTTTTTGCACTTTCTGAGAAATAACTTTTGGTTTTTCTACAGGAGTTGGCTCAACCTTCTTTTCAATAGGTTTAGGTTCAACTTTTGGCTTAATTGGCTCTATTTTCGCAGGCGGCGGCGGAGGCGGTGCCTCTTCTGGTTTAATCTTGACGAATTTAACCTTTAACGGCTCTTTCTCGATTGGTTTTAGCTCAATCGGCTTCATGTGGCTAACAGCCCACAAAACTCCTACATGTCCAATCACAACCGCAACTAGGGCAGTGATGATTTTCTTTTTCATCGAGTGTGGTGTGTTGAATGTCGCAGGAGATTGACTCATAAGAATCTAAGTACCTATATAGATGGTGACGTTCCTATAAAGTAAAAAACGATTTCACTCATCGGATAGAACAATGAAAGTGCCGTAATAATAAATGAGAAGTGTTTTCATTTGCAACTATTTTTTGTGATGGTGACTAAATTTATTGCTCAAACCACACTCAGCATAAGCAAATGTTATAACATAATAATAATAGCATAAAAAAAGCATGCTGATTTAGCATGCTTTTTCATCGAGTATTTATTTGTTAGAAAACTACTGTTTTATTGCCATCAACAATAATACGGTCTTCTAAATGCCATTTCACAGCGCGTGCTAACACATTACGCTCCACATCTTCACCAAGCTCACGTAATTGCTCAACGTTATAATCATGGCTTACACGCTCAACGTCCTGTTCAATAATTGGACCTTGATCTAGATCAGCAGTGACATAATGCGCAGTTGCACCAATCAGCTTCACACCTTTTTCATAAGCTTGCTTATAAGGATTTGCACCAACAAAAGCAGGCAAGAATGAATGGTGAATATTAATAATCTTCATTTCCCATTGCGAAACAAAATCCTCACTTAGAATTTGCATATAACGCGCAAGGATCAACAAATCATTACCTTGCATCATGTCATTGATTTGTGCATAAGCTTCGACTTTGTTGTCTTTATTCACAGGTACAACATGGAACGGTATACCAAAATTCTCAACCGCTTCACGTAAATCAGGATGGTTAGAAACAACCTGTGTAATCTCACATGGCAATGAACCACGCGCGTGACGCCATAGCAGCTCTAAAAGTGCATGATCGACTTTAGAAACCAAAATACCGACTTTTTTCAGTTCATTGACGAAAGTCAATTTCCATTGCATCTCATAACGTTCAGCAACATTTGCGGCAAATGTTTGCATCAACGCTTCTTTACGAGACTGCAAATGATCAAGTTCAAATTCAACACGCATGAAGTAACGTCCGCCTTGAGCTTCTGTCGCGTATTGATCAAGTGCGGTAATGTTTGCTCCCTGATGATACAAAAAGCTCGATACAGCTTGCACGATCCCCGGCTTGTCTTCACAAGTAATCAGTAATCGTGCTGTATTGGCAGTAGTCGTGTTCATGTGGTTAATATCACTTATTCAAATCAAATTAAAATCAAGCCGAGCATTCTAGCCCTTTTTTGCCTCAGACTAAATAGCTAAGGGCTACTCGTCGTCATTTTTAAGATTAGATAAGCTTGCAAATAACTCTGATGGACCAAGCGACTTCAATAATTGCTCATATGTCTGACGGCTTTCACCCATCAAATATGGACCCTCTAAGAACACCATTTGACGCAACGCCTGCCAAACCCACTTTTCCTCTAAGCGATTATTATCGCTAATATGGCCTGACATATACAAAAAGTTAGTCCAGTTGGTTAAGACGATCCACAAGTTGATGATCAATGCTTCGATTTCAGAATCTGTCATTTTCATCAAACCCGCATCAACGAAAGCACGATAAATCCGTTGACCTTGTTGCATCACTTGCCCAGCAAAACGTGGGTAAATTTTTCTAAAGTCTTCATTATTTTCAACTAGATGATAAACATCACGATGAATGAAGCGATAAGCCCATAATTGATTACTCAATACTTGGAAATAACTAATTTTATCGTTGGCATTCAATGGGCGATCAGTAGGTAATGCCAGCATTTCCAGTGTTTCCGCCTGATACTGCTGCGCCAACTCTTTAATAATTTCTTGCTTGTTACGAAAGTGATAATACAAATTGCCAGGGCTAATACCTAACTCAGCAGCAATATGATTTGTCGTGACTGAGCGTTCACCACGCTCATTAAACAACTGCAAACTGATCTGCAAAATTCTATCTTTTGTTTTGTTTGGCTTAGCTTGTGACATTGAATTAACCATCTATAACATTATCAATAGGTTATAAAACAAACCTATAAAGCGACTTGACACTTTAGAGTATTTACTCTAAAAATTAAAAAATAATAAGCTTTCTTTTGGTCCACTCCTATGAACAGTCAAACAAAAACAACCGCTATGACACCTCATGTTGATGTGAAACGGCTACATGATTTGCTTGAGCAGCAAAAAGCGGCTTACCAACGCCATCCTGTACCGAGCGCAAAAGAACGTATTGAACGCTTAGCTCGACTTAAAAATATCTTGGTAAAGTATCAAGATCAATTTGCTAACGCAATTAGTCAAGATTATGGCAATCGTGCAGTGATGGAAACCAAAATTGGTGAAGTTCTTACTTGTTTAGAGCATATCAAATACTATAGCAAGAACTTAACCGAATGGATGAAACCATCTAAACGCCATATCAGCATGTTACACCAACCAGCAAAAGGCTGGGTAGAATATCAACCTCTCGGTGTTATTGGTGTGATTGCACCTTGGAATTATCCATTGCTGCTTTCTGTTGGCCCATTGATTTGTGCCTTGGCTGCGGGTAACCATGCCATGATTAAAATCTCAAGTGCATCATCGAACTTTGGTTATGTACTTGAAAATGCACTTTCTGAAGCATTTCCTCAAGAACTGGTTGCCGTTGTAAATGGTGGTGGTGCAATTTCAGATGCATTCAGTCATCTTGCTTTCGATAAAATGATTTTTACAGGCTCTACTTCTGTTGGTAAAACGGTGATGGCCGCTGCTGCTCAAAATCTTGTTCCTGTCATCTTAGAATTAGGTGGTAAATCACCTGCTCTTGTTCATTCTGCAATGAACATTCGCGATGTTGCACAACGTATCGCTGTAGGTAAACTCTGGAATGCAGGTCAAACATGTGTTGCACCTGACTATATGTTCCTACCTAAAGGTCAAACGGCTGAGTTCACTAAGCACTATAATGACTTTGTGAATACGATGTACCCAACGCTACGTGATAATAAAGACTACACTTCTATTGTTAATGACAAGCAGTACAATCGCTTACAAGGTTATTTAGAGGATGCTCAAGCTCAAGGTGCAAATATTGTTGAGCTAAATAACAAAAATGAGTCATTAACTGAAGTTCGTAAGATTGCCCCAACCTTATTAACCGATGTAACGACTGACATGGAAATCATGAAGAATGAAATCTTCGGTCCTATTCTGCCAATTTTAGAATACGAACATATCGAAGATGCAATTCAATTCATCAATAGTCGTCCTCGTCCATTAGCATTCTATTATTTTGATATCGACAGCGCGCGTGCAGAATATGTTGCAAGCCGCACTCATTCAGGTCACTTCGGGATTAACCAAACATTGACCCACGTTGCGCAAGACGATCTTCCATTTGGCGGTATCGGTGCATCTGGAATGGGTAAATATCACGGTAAAGAAGGTTTCTTTAGCTTCTCACACGAACGCTCAATGATGTCAAATCCTGTAAGTCCTAAACTTTACAGTTTAAAATTCATCCTTCCGCCGTATAATAAAGCGATGCATAAAGTGCTTTTAAAAACACTATTCCGCTAAGCTGATCAAGGCATGATCTATCACACTAGATCATGCCCTGTTTTTACCAAATTCGCTTGTCTTTTAATCGTATTTTTGGTATAAAACGCCCCTTGAATGATTTCATCCGTTTACTTGAATGGCTAGTTGCACGAATCAGTGCTATATGAACTAGCAATGGAGTTCACCATGTCTAAGGTTTGCCAAGTTACCGGCAAGCGTCCTATCGTTGGTAACAACGTATCGCACGCAAACAACAAAACCAAACGCCGGTTCGAGCCGAACCTGCACCACCACCGTTTTTGGTTAGAAAGCGAAAAGCGTTTTGTACGTCTTCGTTTAACCACTAAAGGTATGCGTATTATTGATAAATTGGGTATCGAGAAAGTTGTTGCTGATCTCCGTGCTCAAGGTCAAAAGATCTAAGGAGTCTGAACAATGCGTGATAAGATTCGCCTCGTTTCTACAGCTGGTACTGGTTACTTCTATACCACTACTAAGAACAAACGTACTATGCCGGAAAAAATGGAAATCAAAAAATTTGATCCAAAAATCCGTCAACACGTAATTTTCAAAGAAGCTAAAATTAAATAATTTTAGTTCTTAAAAAAACGACTTCTTTTGAGGTCGTTTTTTTTGTCTATCGAAAACCTGAACTAAAAATAAAAGATTTACATAATTTTTTTTGATGATTAAAAAAAATATCATCAACAAATCCGATTTTAGTTGTTAAAATTTTAATCTATCCGCTTTGGCATTTTTTATGCTTATTTACTCTTTGACCTTAACCGCAACGATTAAGGAGCTTCAATGCCACATGATGTTAATTTAATTATATTACTTGCTGTTGGTTTTGGTATGGCCCTCATTTTTGGCTATATCGCAGCACGTCTACGTTTACCTCCTTTAATCGGCTATTTAATTGCGGGCATTATTATTAGCCCAAACACACCGGGGGTCGTCGGTGATATTCAACTTGCCAATCAGCTTGCTGAACTGGGTGTGATGTTTTTGATGTTTGGCGTAGGTATGCATTTCTCCCTCAGCGACCTACTCCAAGTTCGCCGTATTGCATTACCGGGTGCGATTCTACAAATTGCTGTTGCGACACTACTGGGTATGGCCGTTTCTATGTTCTGGGGATGGAGTTTTGGTTCAGCCTTAATCTTTGGTTTAAGTCTGTCATGTGCCAGTACCGTCGTATTACTTAAAGCGCTCGGCGATCGCGGTTTACTTGACTCCGTGAACGGCAAAATTGCTGTCGGTTGGCTACTGGTTGAAGATCTTGTGATGGTCTTGGCGCTAGTTTTACTCCCTGCCACAGCCGTATTGCTCGGTGGTCATGCCCTCCCTGGCACAGATACCTCACAAAGTATCTGGATCACCATTGGACTAACACTACTTAAAGTAACAGGCTTTATCGCCTTTATGCTCATTATTGGTAAACGACTTGTGCCAATGATCATGCAATTTGTCGCTCGTTTAGGTTCTCGCGAACTTTTCACACTTACAGTCGTTGCTGCCGCCGTATCGATTGCCTATGGCTCATACGCTGTATTTGGCGTTTCTATGGCCCTTGGCGCGTTCTTTGCTGGAATGGTGGTAAAAGAGTCTGACTTTAGCCATCGTGCCGAAGAAGAGACCCTACCGCTACGTGAAATCTTTGCAATCTTATTCTTCGTTTCAGTCGGTATGCTGTTTGATCCAAGAATATTGGTCGAAGAGCCACTCCATATCTTAGCTGTCGTGGCAATCATCATGGTCGGTAAAACATTAGCTGCCATGGCTTTAGTTTTATTCTTCCGTTATCCAATCAATACAGCCTTGACTGTTGGTGCAAGTTTGGCGCAAATCGGAGAATTCTCATTCATTTTAGCGACACTGGGTTTAGCTCTCGGATTACTCACACCTGAGGCACAAAATCTAATTCTCGCAGGCGCATTATTTTCTATTACGCTTAACTCTTTTATTTTCTCAGCAATCGAACCTGTTCAACGCTGGATTCGCGAACGCTCTCATTTGGCGCGCCTACTGGAACGTAGTGGTGACCCACTTGCCATGCTTCCAGATGAAGTTGATCAAGAATATCTACGCGATCAAGTGGTCATTATTGGTTACGGCGGTGTTGGCCGAAGAATCAGCGAGAACCTCATGGAACAAAACATCAAAGTAGTTATTGCTGAGGAAAACCGTGAGATTGTTGAAAAATTACGTACGCAAGGTATTGCTGCGGTCAGCGGTGAAGCGACTGAACCGAATGTTTTGATTCAGGCACATATTCAGCATGCTCGTTTACTAGTGATCTCACCTATGGATATTTTAGATATTCATCGTATTGTCGATATTTCTAAACAGCTAAATCCAGAAATCCAAGTACTGATTTGCGCTGAAAGTAAGGAAGAAGCAGCTGTCATCAGAGAAGAAAATATTGGTGAAGTGTTCTATGCAAAAGAAGAAATGGCGAAGAATATGAGTCATCATATTTTGAATCAGATCGAACTTGCACACCAGTCACCAGCACATTAAGTGTATTAGTTCAGACTTGATCTGACACAGGTCTTGAAAAAGAAGAAGTTACCGATTTTGATTAAAGGTGTCGAATCTCAATCAATAAAGGTAACTTCTCATGTTGCATACTAACAATCAAATCATCAAACACAAAGTCGGT
>MPMC02183609.1_pt1 | contig 31143 bp, 45 predicted proteins | sample 1617281 | NCBI WGS metagenome assembly MPMC02 (sample SAMN05944809, study PRJNA350692) | marine metagenome | biome: marine; feature: ODZ; material: water; isolation source: 100 m water sample filtered on 30 um supor filter | place: Pacific Ocean | collected 2012-04-09 | depth 100m m | reverse complement strand
GGAGCTTTTCTGCTTGAGCAATACGAGACAGAGCGTGGCATACTTAAACAATTAGAAGAGTGTAAGGAGAATTAAGATGGGTGCTGGACTCATGGATACAATGATACCTACTGGCAATGCCAAGAGGGAAACTGGCGAGGACATTAGTTTTAAAGAAGTAGATATGGAAAAGCTAAGGGCTGCATCCTTGGAGGGGCGAAGCGGTGATATATCTTGGGACATAAAAGATGAAAATGATCCCATCAAAGTTCACGATAACAAGTCACCGATGTCTACGATATTTGGGTTGCCTACTACGGAGCATGTTAGAAGTTCTTTGTTGCCATCACGAGTACCCAACCCAGTAGACCCGTTCACTGGATTCTCTGATGCATTCAAATCAGGTGACGCTTTCAACTCGCAAGTAGCGGCAGCGACATTGTCAGCACAAAATAACGAAGATCTTAGTGACTACTACAATAATAATTTCATTCAGTCTGCACAGCCATCACAAGATGTGATAGCCCAATTCGCCTCGCCACAAAGTAGTGAGGAGGATGATATAGGACAAATATGAATTATGTACAGTTGATAGTTTTCGCATTACTACTTATGTTCTTTGGATCATATGCATTAAAAGCATCGGCAGATGAGATGCCTCCAGAACCACCAATACAGTACATGGTGAACTTTGAGGTAAACGAAGTGCCTAACAATGTGTCTGTGTATTACGATATGAACGGAGATGGTGTGCCAGACATAGCGTATGCACATCCAATACTAAAGTCAGCTCCAGCAGCGGAGTGCCAACCACTTAAGGACGAGGGTGACAGAGTAACATTAACGTGGGGGATTTCAGTTCTCCCACACAAGTACACGATTTCGAGAATGCCAACTGCCTTCAGGTGGTTAAAGAGTGCAGGCTGGCAGATCAAGTACGAATCGTCTTGTTCGACATGCTTAGACGAATAACTTTGTCCAGAGTAGTCCAGATATGTATACGGCAGATTATGCAGGAAGAGTTTGGTTGGATCAGAACAACTTTGTAGCACCCTTTGGTCACTTTCCAGCTGACTACGAGTACGTTGTTAAGTACCTACGTTATCCGCAGATAAAGAAGCGCACTTACTATGATGGTCTTGACGAACAAACACTTCTCAAGTTGTACGCAGAGTACTTGAAATCATCGGGTCTTGGTTGGATAGGATTCCACGGCAATGAGTACGAAACAGAAAGACGTGGGTACGTAATCTTGCAGACAATGAATTGGCATCCACTCGTGTACTCAATACATGGTGGCATTGACCCACTCCTGTGGGGTAAAGGGATAGCACAGAAGATGTATGACTTCGCAACGGAGTATGTGTTTGAGCATACAGAAGCACAGAAGTTAGAGGGTTACATATGCAGACCTAATAGATTAATTGAAGGTTACTTCAAGCGTGGCGGCATGGAGCTAGAACATGAGTTGAGTCATAGGATCACTCATAATGGCAATGTGTCAGGCATGAAAGTCTATGGACTAACAAAAGAAAAGTATCATTCACTAAAGGAGAATTGACATGGGTGGAGGAGGAAGAAGCGCACCAAGACAGCCAAGTCCAGAAGAGATCGCAAGGACTAATGCACGTATACAAAGAGAAGAGGCTGAAAGAAAGCTTAAGGAAGATAGCATGAAAGCTGACACTTTTTTGGCTGACAATAGGATTACTGATGACTTCCGTTCCGGTATCTTTGGGCAGTCTGATCAAGCGGCACAGTCGCAGATTGGGTTGCTTAACGAACAGCTACAGAACTCGTTTAAAGATATTCGTCAGCGACAAGCTGGCAGAGGACAAGCCTCATCTGCGGGACGCTTTGGACTATCTGGAGAAGCCACAGCATTAGGGGACAGTAGTAGACAGGGCATCTTGGATCAAGCACAGAGCAGAGCTAACACACGTATCAACGATCAGCAACGATTCCTTGATAATGCAGCTGCAAGCATTAGGGCTGGCACATCAGTAGAAACAGCAAGGTCACGTTACGAAGCTGACTTGAATAGTGCTAACACTGCATTCGAGAAACTGCTTAACACCGCACAGTCAGGTGACCAACGGAATGCAGCGTTTAAGAAGTTTGAACTGGATCGTGGGGCAGCAGCTTCAAGATTGAGTGATGCGTTGTCCAGCTTAAGTCAGGATGCATTGCAGGCAAGTGCTGGAACATTTGGTCGGACGAAAGAAGACGAAAGAAATAAGCAGGGTCAGACTCTGTTTAATAACCCAATAGGGTAGGAGAACGATATGGGCAGTGGAGATAATAATACAGGAATGATGATTGGAATGATGGCACTTGGTGCTGTTGCTCCTTATGCGATTGGGGCTGCTGCTGCTAGTGGTGGCATGGTAGCTACTGCAACAGCAGGGCAGGTCGCAGCAGGCACTGCAACAGCAGGGCAAATGGTAGCTACTGCTGGATCTGGCTTCATGGGTACTGCACTCGCAGGGATGGCAAACATGGGATGGATGACCGGAGCCATGATGGGTGCTGGTGCAGCGACTATGTTCAGTACGCCAGATGCTCCACAAATGCCAGATTATAGTCAAGGTTTTTCGCAGCAGCAAGCGAACATGGACTACCAGAACTCATTTGGCAGACGTAGTGGTGCAGAGCTTGAGGACATGTTGCTTAACGGTGATGAACAGACTAAGAACTTGGCACACAGTGAGCTGACCAGACGTGGTGAAGACTCAAATAGACTACTTGAGTTGTCTACACGTAATGAGCGCACCGCAGAAGATCAGGCAAACCTTGATCAGTACTTAGAGGATAGCAAGGTTCCCTCTACCGATGAACTGGATTTACTCATGGCACAGCTTAATGAAGAGAGACTTGCTGCGTTCAATGATGATGTTGAGAAGGAGCAGACTAGGCTTAAGCAGATAAGTGCAGGACGTGGAACGCTTGATAGTAACCGTAATGATCAACTCAACCTTTCACTTGCTGAGGCAGCTGCTCGTAACAGAGGTGACATCAGATCTAGTTCACAGAATCAGATACTTAATTATCAACAGGGATTACAGGGCATTCGTGATCAAGGTCTTAATAGGCTATTAAAAGGTGCTGGCTATGCTGACACTATGTCACGCTACAATATTGGCGCAACTGATGCAGAGCGTAAATATCAAGAAGCCATCAGGAATGCCAATACTCAGGATCAGCGTAATGTTGCATTCCAACAGTTCCAAGCTAACAACGATAGGAACTTAGCTCTCTATAGGCAGCAGAGTGAAGATCGTAGGAACACTTATGCACAGCGTTATGGTGTGCTTGGTAGTGTATTGGGGAACGACAACTTCAATCCATTCAAAACGTAGGTAATCCTCTTGGCGATAAATAGAAATAAGAGCGTGTCAGCATCACCGCTTATGCAGTTCGCACAGTAGTAGCACAGCAACATCACTAATAAGGATAAATATGAGTAATCACAAAATAGCGAGTCAGAACGCTGTTGGGTTTGTTGATAAAGGTAAGGAAGCTTTCGACAGGCTCAGAGATATCGATCTTTACCCACAAGCTGCAAGCCCCGATGCACAGGCAGACACTGGCGGTTTCGATGCAGCCGACTATAGTTTCTTGTTCAACAGACGTGGCACTGATCGGATTGGTAACGCAAGATACAATGAGCTAAAGGATGCTCGTAAGAGAATACGGGATCTTGTTAACCTCGATCCAACAACTAATGAAGCGTTATTGTTGACGATCATGGGTGCTATGGATGAGCGTCAGATCAAGGATGAGTTTGACATTATACGTGGTGAGGATGATAAGAAGAAGGAGGCCAAGCTTCTAGCAGAGGAAGAGGAGAAAAAATACAAGGATTCACTTGGTCGGTTTAAATCCGCTATCAGTGACGATACAGATTTTGATGCATACCTTAATCAGCAACCGGGAGGTATAAAGGGATTACTTAAGAAGTATAACTGGGATGTAGACCTTGCGCTTGGTTCTATCAAGGAGTTGAGAGAGAAGAGAAGAGAGGAGAGAAAGAGGGTTGACATTAAACTGAAAGATTGGGGAAAAATCCGTAAAGACCTCGCAGCAATCGAAGAAGAAATTGAGGATATTGAGAAGTGGTTGAAACTAGAGAACGATCCCAGAGTTATAAACAAAGACCCTGCAAAAGCAAAGTTTTACCAAAGAGAGCTTAAAGCTCTTCGTAAAAAGGCAGCAGAGTATAGGGATAGCCTTGATTTGCCGGAAATTATAGACCCGGAGTCTGTAAAGACCCGTACTCCCGAAGATTTGGAGATAGCTCAGGGAAAAGTTGGAGAGCTACAAGAGTTTGTTAAGGGTCGATTGGATAGGTTCTGGGATTTTGTCTGGGGCAAAAAAGAAGACACTGAAGGTGAAGGTGTTGGTAGCCCTGATCCAGATCCACAGAGCGGTGTTGGTAGCCCCGGCCCACAGAACAAAGGTCAAAAAGCTTACGACAGGCTCAACAAGCTCAATCCTAACTCACAAGCTCAGGACGAAGGTCAAAAAGCTTACGACAGGCTCAACAAGCTCAATCTTTACCCACAAGATGCAAGCCCCAGCTCACAGGGCAAGAGTTTGACTGAGTATGATGTAAATAAAATGAAGGGTAGTAAGCATTACAACCCCCTCAAGAATGTACCCAGATATGTGAGCGATGAGACACCAGAGAGTCAGATTAAAAATGCTCCATCATATGATGGGGGGCAAGATTTCGTTAAAGAAACTTCTGGTTCGTTTGAATATAAAGTTAAAGACATTAGGTTAATCGAAAAAACTCCTAACAGTGTAACAGTTGGTAACGACAATGGGACTATCACAAGTCATAAAGGGAAGGCTGGTTTTACTGCTGTTGATAGTGACGGAAATAAAACCGAAGTCGAAACTATTGATGAAGCATTAGATATAATTTCTGGCAAGACACCGCCAGTCGTGGAGCCAGCACCGCCTCCAGCACAGAAGAATCTTACTGAATTAGATCAAGCAAACACTGAATTAGATAAAGCAAAACAGGGCGTTCAAGACGCATTAACTAAGTGGGAGAATATATATAAAACAGAACCGACTAATTTGTCAGATCTGTCAGATGGGAAGCCTCCGAGTTCGTCTCCACTGTGGCAAGGTGTGATAGACGCATTAGATAAGATGGATAATATATTGAAAGGGAAATTGAAAGGGCAACCTGCTGATTTCGGTGGCACGGGTTCGGCTGCAAATTACCTTAAAGGAGTTGAAAGTACAAGTCCAATGTCAGCACCCCCAGACTTGTATCAGAGGGCAATACGTAAATATAGGGAGTTGATAGAGAAGGATGCAGTCGAGAGGAGGTCTAACCTTGGTAAAGAATATCTTAAGAGTACTGATAGGATCACTGATGACAGTGATACTGACACTGGTACAGTTGAGCCAACATCTACAGTTCCCACATCAGACACAGGAGATACGGCTACCACTGGGAAAGTAATGGCTCCCAAGGCTGTGTCTAAAGTCCTCCAACAGGTTCACGGACTTTATGGCAAAGGTGGTTGGACTAGCAAGAAGTTTCATACCGCTGTAATTAAGGGAGAGAATGCTATTTTTGATGCTAGTGCTAAAACTAAACCGTTGGTTAAAGGAGCTGGTGGCAAGCTAAGACATGATCCCAAGGGTGAGATCCAGTCTATTGGCTTAGGGCAGATGTCAGTTGGCGCAGCCAGTGATACTAAGTTTGGCAAGAGTTTGTTTAAGGGGCTTGATCTATCCACTAAAAAAGAAGGTGGCAGAAGGGTTCCTAATAATCCTAAAGATTGGGCTAAGGCAGAGAAGAAGCTTGAAGATCCCACTGCAAGTTTAGCCACATCACTTCAGTACCTAAACTTACTACATAGTCGGCTAAGTAAGTTAGCCCTACCAAAGAAGTTTAATGATGCAATCCGTAACGATCCTAAGCAGATGGAGGATCTTGTCGTAGCTACCTATAATACTGGCTTTGGCAACATGTTCAAAATCATTAGAGGGGTTAAACCTGAAAGCTTTCAAGACATCTACGATTATTTTGGTAAGCATGACGGCTTCAAACAAACCAAAATTTTAGTAGACAACTTCCGCAAAAACCGTAAATCAGGACGATAATATATGTCGCAACAAACATACAACGATCCGTTCACGTTCACGGAAGAGGATTACCTACGCTTTGATACGCTAGGTATTGATGCTAACGGATTACTAGGAGATGGTTATTCCCCTGAGCAGATAGTGGAATTCTCAGGGATCATATCAGATGAACAACAGCTACCACCTGCTCCTGAGCCTATACAACAATTAGACTCTCCAGCAGTGCAACCAGTAGCGCAAAGTGTAGGGTCTACTTTACCCAGCTTGGGGCCAGTAGTGCAACCAGTACAGGTTGAACAACCTTCGGGTGGCAGGTTAGATAGCAATGTCACGTTAAGTGACCTTGGTAATCTGGCAGGTTCTGCTGTTAATCAAGCGTTGACTGGGCCGGGGTTTATTATAGAGCAGGCTGGTAAATACTTTGGCTACCCAACTATTGAGCTGTATGGCAGGGCTATGCAGAACACTCTTGACCAGAACTCACAGTGGTATGAAGACCGGATGACACCGGAAGGACTGGCTGATAGTCGGAGAGAGTACATCCATGAAGACCCTACTACGGGTGAGTATAGCCTTGGTAACTTTAATCTTGGCACGGTAGCATCAACCGTAGCCAGTGGCGCAGGGTCTACTGTACCCAGCTTGGTTAGTGGTGCGGCTCTCACCAAGGCTATATCTACGGTAGCTAAGAAGGCAGCTAAGAACTACCCCCGTTTTGTTGGTGCATTAGGATTTAGTACAGCTGCCTCATTGATAGAGGGATCTGGTACAGCTAAAGATGTACACGACATCATCATGGAGAACGATCTCTCTGTAGTTAAACAGTCCCCCTTGTTTAAGTCATTAGACATAGAGATACAGAAACAATATCCAGACTCACATCCAGACCAGAGAGCTACATACGTGAGAAGTATGATAGCTAATCAAGCATCATTTGACTCAGGCATATTGAGTGGCACCATCATAGGTGTGACATCTATTCCGTTTGGTGCTTTTCTTGGTAGGTTAGGATTAGGTAAGGGTAAAGTTAGCAGGGAGACAATCAAGGGTGCATTCTTTAAAGGTATGACCCTTGAGGGGGCGCAAGAGTTCACGCAGGAATACGGTCAGAGAGTAGTTACTAACTTTGGACGTTTCCTTGGTGGTGAGAAAGTTCCCCCATTGCAGGGGGCGGCAAACGCTGGTGTCCAAGGTGGGATAGGGGGAGGTGGTATTGGTGGGGTTGTTGGTGCTACTGCTTCAACCATACCGTCCGATATAGAAACTCCCTCACCTGAAGATATAGCTGCTAAGACAGAGGTAGATGAGGAGTTCGCTGACAAACCAGAGACACCTACAGATGACAACCAAGAGGGAACTAAGACACCAGAAGAAGGCACCGAAGCCGAAACACTAGAGGAAGAGGAAGGTGATGCTGTCGATCCTAATGACGAAGACGCTGATGTTCCTACGTATGAACCCGAAGATGATCAGAGTACACATCTGGAAGATCCAGCACAGTTTGAGGATACTGAACAAGATCCTGATAGGTCAGTTACTGATGCTGTATTCGACAAGCTAAAGAAAACACGTGAGGCAGCTACAGATGACAACCAAGAGGTAACAGATGCAATCGAAGCGACACTCACTAAAGAGGAGACTATAGATGAAGAAGTGCCATTGCCAGAAGCCGAAGAAGAAGGTACTGAAGCCGAAGCCGAGAAAGCCGAAGAAGAAACTATAGATGGGATTACGATTAGCGAACCTGACCCGAAATTCTCAGAACTATATAAGGCTGAGAGAGAAGCGAGGAAGGCATATCAAAAAGCGAATGAAGCATTTCAAGACGATTATAGTGAGAATAGCCTTGGGGATGTTGAGTATTTTGATGAGGAGCTTTACGAGAAGACAGAGGCCGCCAAAAAAGCATGGAAGGAAGCAGAGCAAGCCGCTACAGATTATGTGCTAGCCAAAAGAAGAGGTGCTACCGAAGACACCACAGATGCTGTCGATCCTACAGAGGTAACGGCAGAATCGGTTAACACTCCTGAAAAGGAGGAGAAGGTAGTCGCAGAAGTTAAGGCGAAGGTAGCCCAGAAGGTGCAGGCTCTGGAGAAAAAGAAGAGTGACAAGAGTGTCCCCAAGGAGGAGATCAAGGAGGATGCTGAGAAAGTTAAGAAGCTCAAGAAAGAGTATGTATCCATTAAGAAGGATGGGAAGGTAACCAAAGACAAGCTAATCGCATTTGCTAACAAGTTGCGTAAGCCTGAGCGTGTTGCCCCAAATACAGGCAAGGTAGTTACCAAGGAAGAAGAAGCTCCGAAGGCTGAACCAGTAGCTTCTATCCCCAAGACTAACGAAGAAGCTCCGAAGGATGAAGCAGTAGCTTCTATCACCAAGACTAACAAGGGCAAGAACGATAAGAAGTATACGGTAACCGAGGGCAACAATGAGTACGTGGTGAATGACAAGGATAAAGCTAAAGAGTTAGTTGCACTAATTAAGGATGACCCCAATGTATCGCATGAGGTACGAAAGACACAAACGAAAGCTATCAACACTACATCCCTTAGAAGGAAGCAACAACTAGGTGGTGAGGTCGCAAGAGACAAAAGTTTAGGTGAGATTAAAGGTCTAGCGAATGCTTTAATTAGTGCTGCATCCGAAGATGAGCGTAAAGAGGTCGAAGTTGTGTTCAAGGAGCGTGGCAAGGGGTTAAAGGACTTAGCTAAGATTAGTAAGGAACGGGTAAAGTTCTTTGAGGATGAACTAGCCAATGCCAAGGGTGAGAAGGCTAAGGCTAAGGCTCAAGCTAAACTTGATCGCATTAAGCAAATACACCAGAGCTTAGCGGAATTTGTTAGCACTCAAGGTGGCAAGATAAAGGTCAGGGGTGAGCAACGGGATCAGTTCGATGGATTCTCAGAGTTTCTATCTACCTACAGCTTGGAAGATATGCTAGGTAGTAGCTATAACCCCTCCTACCCTTCCGAGGGTCTTCTCGCTGCGACTAATAAGAAGCTTAGAGCTAAGGGTTTGAAGGAGATTACCTATAAAGAAGGTGAGAGTGCTGAAAGCTTAGGTAAGAAGATCTGGAATCGTGAAAGCAGCGAGTTTAGGCGGCTTATACGTGAAAGCAACAAGGATAACGCTTACTCTAAGGAGCAGTACGGGCTAGATCCTTTGTTGGAGGAAGCAGAGGCCGCAGCCAAGAGAGGTGACACTAAAGCTATCGCCAAGGTTATTGAAAAGCTTGACTTGATCCGACTCAACGCTAATCTTAAACCAACTGGTATTAATACAGAAAACCAAAGGCGTGTCGCTAACTTGATAGACAAGTACGACAACGATCCTGCCAAGTTTGCACTAGAGATCGGCTTGTCTAAGCTCAAGAAGGTAGCTAAGGGTCTTGGCATTAAGACAGCCAAGGGTGCTTCAGGAGTAGATATAGCCCAAGAGATATTCAATTTCAACACACGTGAAGGTCAGGGTGGTATCGACTTCAAGGTGATCAATTCAAGGAAGGCAGAGCAGGCCAAACGTACTTATGTCAGGGGGATGACTAATCTTCTCAACTGGTTCAACAAAAGGCTGGCTAAGGTAGAAGCAGGTACGGCTGTCGATGAGAATAAGAAAAAGATTACATCTAAGTCAGCGAAGAGTAAAGAAGTAACACGCATGATTGATCGTGTCATCAATGGAATCCCTGAGCATGTTGAAGATGGTAAGACTGTGCGCCAACAGAAAGGTGTACAACAAATTAAGAGTGAGCTGGTAGATAAGCTTAAGGGTACTAACATTGACCCATCAGAGATCATTGGTGAGTACAAACTTGATGACAAGACTGATAACGAGAGACTCATCAAAGCTATCAAAAAGAAGAGAACCACAAGGTATACCCTTGGTCAAGCTGTTGGGGGCAAAGAACAGCAAGTTGGGCGTACTGATAGCTACTCCATGCCAGAGGATGAGGCAGCTATCCAGATTGAAGCGTCTAAAGGAGGTCAATCTCTTCGTGCGGTGGATGAAGATGATACATTCAGGTCTGGAGCTAGAGAAGAGCAGGCTGAACAAGATGTGATAGATGCAATTGGTTATGACCCACGATTATCCGATGCTGAGAACTTTAACAACTCAGTGCAGAATGCGATAGATATACTTGGCAACAAAGTAAGGATGACACGTATAGATCCTACTAAGCCGTGGACACATGAGGCTGGGTTCACTCTAGAAGATATAGTTGTGGATGGGGATAAGGTATCAGTAGGTAATCTTAGGTTTGCAGAAGAAGGTGACACTGACATTAAGTATGTTGACGTACCTGAAGGAATGTCACAGTACGACATGTTGAATAGGATAGGTAGGTTCACAGGCGAATCAGCAAGTGAGCGATTAGAGCGTGGTAGGCGTGAGCAAAGAGGGTTGCCTAGACCTAAGCGTATCGTAGCAATGGTTCCGTTCATACCAACTGATCTGTCAGTCAATAGTGATAACTCAGTTAACTTAGGGTTCAGCAATATAGTTTTCACGCATGAAAAGTTTGAAGGCAGTAGCTTTATTTATATATCAAAACGACTAGGCCAAACCCCCGACAAAACTGTGAGCCAGCGAGTCCTTAAGGGTGAGAAAGCTGACCCTGCTAAGGTCAGATTTGAAGAGATACCCTTGGCTGAAGTTGTTGTAACCAAGCGGTCTGGTGAGCCACTTGATGTGCAGTATAGTCTCATAGAGAGGAACATCAAACGTGACAATAGAACCATAATCTCTAAGATGAAGCTGAGTCCTAAAGCTGTAAGCATAGCTGATGTTGAAGCTGCTATTGCTGTTGCGGTAAACGAGGCAGCTACTACTAGGAAGAAGAAGACTACTAGCAGGGTACAGAAGTCTGACCTCCCTGTATCAGTTGTAAGCACGAATATAACACCAATGCTTGGTAGGTTGCTGACGGAAGAGGAATCTATTGGTGGCATTAAAGATGCAGAGGAAAAGTTTGCATACTCTAATGAAGAGTCAGACAGGTTCAAGAAGCTGATGGCTGAACATATAAACATGGACAGCTTAACAATAGACGTTGATGAACTCACTAAGGGTACTAAGCTGACCAAGAAAGAACGTGCAGAGTATATGGCTATGCCACTGCCTAGTGATAAGAGCATGGGTAAACTGTCTGATGCTGATATGAAAAAATATGAAGACTTCTACCTGTCCAAGGCGGAGATGATAGCAACAGGTAAGAGACAGCAGCCAAAAACTAAAATTAAACCATGCAAAGTAAAATAGTGAGGTATAGATGTCCTGTATTAAACACGAGCTAACAAAAGACCTTAATGCAAATTGGGAGAAAAACAAAGAGTCTGGCAAAGGAGGCATGTTCAAACTCATATGGAAAGCTTTCTATGATGAAAGGGTAGACTTGCATCGTGAGCTTGAAGCAATGGGGCCAGTTGGTCACAATATTAGGACAGGTGTAGATAATGCAGCTGGTGGTGCTACCGCTGGACTCATTGAGGTTCAGGTTGGATATGATGAAGTGTTGGGGGAAGTTCATACTGAAGAACAATATGAGGGTCTAGCTAACAACTTAATGTTACTACGTATCATTTCATTGGATGATCATAAGCCAGAGGTCGCTAAGTACCACAAGGGAGAAGAGCTGAAAGAGATACTTAACCCATACGGTATCACTGCTGCTCAGGGTAGATCGTACAGGAAAAGTCATGCTGCTCAAGACCCTGAAGGGTTTAAGGAAATAGAACGCATGTCTGTTAAGTACTTTGCCTACTTTCGTAGACAGCTAGAAAAACTGCATGATGAGAACCTCATAACAGATGAGGATTATGAACACATGAAGAAGGTTGGTGACTACAGCCCAAGGCGTTACCACAAGTTTATCGATCCTGATAATACATTCAACTCGCAAGCAAAGATTACAACTGGTAGCACGACATCAATGATGATTGATCCAGCACAGCTGATGAAGGACTACACGGTCAGGCTGTATGATCGTATCGCAAGAAATAATGCCAATATATTACTGTACGAGTCTGCAAAGAATGAGGGCAATGATCTAGTAAGGGTAGTCACCGAAGAAGATCCTGTACCAACAGAGACTACGGCTATCACAGCTTGGATAAATGGTGAGAAACACCAAGTAGTCTTTAAGGACAGAGGCGAGGTAAGCTCTGTTGAACTTACTAGGCAGTGGGTTGGTTCTGACCCTGCCCTCAACAATGAAACCATGCGTATGCTTAACAACTTCTCAGGTGCAAGCACCCTACGTGCTGCGGCTACTGGGCTTAACCCCGGTTTTGCTTTAACCAACACACCTCGTGACATGTTCTTCTCATGGTTTCGCACCAGAGAGTTCAGTTCGTTTGCGCCAGTTGGTCTGTATCAGATGGCAAAGCAGATGTACAAAGTGGCAGGTGATGTGTGGAACACAAGCGATAAGCCTGTCGGTGTCTCTAAGAAATTCTTTGATAATTTTGGGGGTCTAGAGTTTATGACCTCTAATGGTGCGATCACTAGAGGTTATGGTCAAGCAGCAGGTAAGTTCGCAGCACTGCATCCTGTTCTGAGGGGGTTCGAGAAATGGATGAGTTACTTTGGTCAGCGTTCAGAACTATGGGTACGTGTAGCCGTGATGGAACAGGCAATAGCAAACAAAAAGCCACTACAGGAAGCAGTGTGGATAGCACGTAGTTATCTTGACTTCGCACAGGGTGGATCGGCATCCAAAATACTTGACAAGGCTATGCCTTACTTGAATGTAGGTATGATCTCCACTCGTGGACTCATCGAGACATTTAAGAAGGATAGGGCTTTGGCTGTCTGGAAGAGCGCACAGTTCTCTACCTTGTTTATGCTATTGGCAGCACATTATATGGTTAATGAGCCAGAGAAACTAGCCCACGTATCTGACAGGGACAGGGCTAATAACTTTATCTTTTTATTGCCTTGGGAAGACATTGACGCAGATAACAACGCCCGGTATCCATATCTCAGGATAGCTATGGATCAGGGACAGGCAGCACTTACTGGCTTGTATACACTCGCATTCTCTAAGGTAATGAAGGAATTACACAGTGCTACTGATCATGATTTTGCACCAAAGGGGTTCATGGAGCCTGACTATGACAAGTTGTGGCAATCTGTCGAGCCAATCATTCCGTTCCTAAGTGATATGCCGCCTGTGATGAGAGCGATGATGGGTTACCTTAACAACTATGACTCATACTTTGATTCAGACATATATAAAGGTAAGGAGCTGCCTACCTCCGACAGGGGCAAGGAGAGAAGTCCTGACACACACTTCTTATTTTCAGCGATTGCTGACACACTTAACCTTGCGTTGCCGGGAGAGCCGTTCTCCCCAGTGAGGTTGAGATATGTATTCTCACAGTTCATCACCCCATCTAACTCAGCTATCAAGTTCTTGGATATTACTACGACATCTGTAAAGGATTACTTGTCACCTGAAGAAGGGATCAAGCTTGAGAAGACAAAGATGGAATCATTCCTTGAGCTAAACAAGAAGATACCATTACTCAGTAGACTCATTAAGTGGACTGATGGGACTAACCTTGAGATGGACAAGAAGGCTGAGGAGGCAAGGCTAAGTGTAAACTCTGAACGAGCGGATGATAATACCCTTATTAATTACCATCTGGATAAGTTTAGGAGGGCTAGGGGCCACAAGGAACAGCTTGAGGTATCTAAGGATGCATTCATTGTAATACGTAACTCAAAGAATCGTGAACACGCAGCTAAACTTAAGCGTAAGTGGGATAATGCAGTCGAGCTACACAGGAAGGTGGGTCACGTTGAAAACCCTTGGATGTGGTACAAGATAAAAGGTGAGCGTGACCCGGTGACCAGAGCAAGGATGTTTTATAACGCATATAAGAGTGCCACACCCGATACCAAGATTGAAATGAATAACATACTGCGTAAAATCCCACATATAGACAACAAAGATTTCAGAAGAGAACTTAATAGGTTGAATAGATGAAGGGATTTAGCGATTACATGACAAAGGATGGCGTGCGTGTGATACGTGTCCACTACTCAGCCGATGAGGATAAGGACATGGATACGCCAGCTGGCAAGCAATGGTTATCCAAGGCATTGCGTGGCTATCCCGGTGGTATGGAGGGAGCTAAGTGGCGCAGGGAAATGGAGATCGACTTCAACGCACAAGGAGGTCAGCTTGTATTCCCACATATGGAGAAATACCGGGAGCGAATATACATTGCACCCTTCGAGATCCCCGATGACTGGAAACTATATGGCGGCTTTGACTATGCTGGGCGTGGGACAACAGCTTTCGTGGTAGTAGCGCATGACAAGAAGAATGATGATTACTATTTAACACACGAGTTCTACAAAAGGAACTCAGGCTATGTCGCTACTTGTGAAGCTATTAAGAAACATAAACTGTATGACCGTCTAGAGTGGATTGTAGCTGATCCTAGTGTATGGGCTAAGACACAGGAACGTGCTGGCGTAACCGATCTTGTCAGCATGGCACAACTGTTTAGTGAACAGGGAGTCCACTTCATTAAGGGTACACGTGGTGGTGATACTGAGTTTGCTGAACTGATTAACGAACAGATGTGGGGCAAGCTTGATAACAAGAAGGGAGCGCACAGTAATCCACGCTATAGGATCTTCCAGAGTTGCAAGAGTCACTGGAGTGAGATGTCTCAGTGGAGATACGCAGAGTGGGCTAACGTGACAGGTCAGCATAAGAACGTGAAGGAAACTATGATTGACAAGAACAACCATAGCATTGATGCAACGAAGTATGTGTTCAAAATGTTGTCCACTAACTGGATGGCTGAGAAGGTAGACAGCTTCGATGTTAGTAAACATATAGTAAACTAAGGAGAACAGCATGGGTATTAAAGTAGTGCCACGTAAACCACGAAAGACAAAGCCAAGAAGGAAGAAACAGGAAGATCATCCATCAGGCTGGGCTAAGACACCAAAGAAGAGGAAGGGTGCCAAGGTAAAGAAATTGCCTTACTATGGTGAGCGTAAAAAAACTAGACGAAGAAGCATATAGTAAACTAAGGAGAACGGCATGGTATCCAAGTATGACCCAAAGAAAAAGATCGATCCTAAGAAATTCTTAAGGAAAGGGCCAGCTAAACGTCCAAAGAAAAAGATTGACCCTAAGAAATTCTTAAGGAAAGGGCCAGCAGTAATGCCAAAGAAAAAGATTGACCCTAAGAAATACCTAAAAAAAATGAGGAGTAAATAAATGCCAAAATATAACACCAACAAAGAGAACGAAGCAGAATTCGGTGATGACTATGCCAAGTCAACTAACCTGATGGGTGATCTGTGTAACGCTTGCTTCACTGATGCAGGGCGTAGAGAGATGGGACAGAAGGTAGGTAATGTGGTTGACAGTTCCAGTATGACACCTAATAAACATCACGGGATAGATGGATAACAAGATTGATGTAACACAAGCTGGCTTGTCATTACATTATAGGAATGCGTGGCATCCATGTGAGAGAGTGACAGCCAGCTTATTTCTTGGCAGTGATGATCATCCCAATGCTTATTGCGCTGTATCTGCAAAGATACCACGCATATACTTAAGGAAAACTAAGCAATGGGTTGACGATCCTGAGTACCACGTGTTCAACGAGGTATCAGGCAGGCTGTCAGAAGAGTTCATCGAAGAGCTTAGACAGTTCATGAACGATAACAGAGTAGAGAGACTGATCCTTGTCTGCTCTGATGAAGAGATGCGTAACAGAATACGTAAGCAGTTAGGAGTGCGTGTAATATTTGAGGATGAGAAACGGAGAAATCATAACTCAATTATTCTACGTGAATGGTTCGCACGCACTAAGAATAACGGTGAAGGATCACAACTTAAGGTATGGGGCAGATGTCCAGAAGCCATCAAGGCAAACTATCCACCAGCTCGTGATTGCATGGTGAGACTTCTGGAGTATTACGACAAGAGCAAAGGGGCTAAGACATATGTGCCTAGTCCTAAACTCAGAGCTGGGTATCATTAGAGGAATTATGTTAAAACAATTAGAAGAAATCAAAGAAATGAAAGTTCTCCTTCTGCCTGAGAACTATCAAGACCCCTATCCATTCACACAGAAAATAGTAAGGCTATGTGAGCATCTAACTAGCGCAATCGAAGAACTTGATGCCAAGGTAGATGCCATGCTATGCACGCCAGAGCAAGAGGCTGAAGATGATTTAAGTGCAGTGATCACTGATGCACCCAAGAAAAAGCGAGGTAAATAATGTCTGACTTAGGAGAGGCAATAGAAGAGGGGGCTAATATAGGCAAGCACTATGACAAGCAAGACAAGTTCATAGAGCTGCTCATAATGCATCCATCACAGAGTAAGTATAGGTCAGCCATGTTAGCTGGCTATGCTGTCAAGTCTCTGGAGAAACGTGTGCCTGCTCTGATGAAGGACAAGAAGTTCCTCGCTAGATGGGAATCACGTAAGGAAGAACTTGAAGAGAAAGTAGAATGTACACTGGACAAGGTGGCTAAGGAGTACGCTCGTATAGCCTTCCTTGATCCCAGTGACTACTACAAGTTTACTCAGGACGGTGGCATTGAGGTTAAGAAGTCTAACTTCACTGACCTCAAACCAGTGGCAGAGATAGAGGAAGCACGCTCTGGCAAGGGAGCCAATGGCAAGAACCTGATTAAGCTTAAGTTCTATAACAAGATGGATGCACTTAAATCATTAAGAGATATGTTCGGATATGACAAACCAACTAAGCACGCAGTCGCAAGCGTTATCGGGGCTGGACAAGGAGTCAGTGGCAAGAGCATTGAAGAGGCTATCACCGGACTCCTTACAGGAATTGCACCAGCTTCTACTTCTAAAGGAATGGATAGCTCACCCAAATAACTTCATCTTCTCTGGCATAGTAATGACCAAGGATGAGCATGACTCAGACACGCCAGTGAAACCCTTCCCTCCGAAGGATTACTTAAAGGCTGTCATTAGTGCAGTGCATGAGTCGAGTAGAGTGTTCATCCCCAAGAGTAGACAGATACGTATGTCTTGGGTGATGGTTTTGTACGCTCTATGGATGGCTATGTTCTTCCCTCATCAAAGTATATTTATCCAGAGTAAGAAGGAAGAGGATGCCGCATCACTGGTGTATGACAAGAAGCCAGAGAATAGCCGTATGTCATTCGTGTACCATCACCTGCCAGATTGGCTGAAGGAGATGAATCCAGTTGAGTGTAGTTACTCGAAGATGAGGTTTGCTAACGGGAGTATAGTGTGGGGGATTCCAGAAGGAGGGCACATCATCCGATCTCATACTGCTAGTCTTGTGATATCAGATGAGTGTGCCTTCCAACCAGAATTTGAGAACGCCTACACGGCAGCTGTTCCTATGGCTAAGAAGATAGTAGGCTTATCTTCCGCAAACGGTGGGACATTCTTTGGGGATATAGTTACTGAGGTTATTTAGGTGGCTTAACCCAAATGTAACCACAAACTTTCTTAAACATCAGCACACTATTGATAGGCCCAAACTTTAAGAAGTACATTGGGAATTGGAATATAGCTCTCAGCGTTGCAATTATTTTATTCATCTTTTAAGTTCTTCCCATATTTTTATTGGAGCGAACACTATAAATAACGCTATTGCGATTAATACTTGGAACACAAATCTGATTACTCTAATAGTGAAAGACATCAGTATAACCACGTTAGCAACTGCTCTTTGTCCTGATCAATATCAACATGGATGAAGTCCTTTGCTATACCAACACGTTGAAAGATGTCATACTCATGTATCAATGCCAGTACCATGAAGCGTTGGCGTGACCCTGATATAGCTATGTCTGCTGCAAGACCTTTAATGTGGCTACTCATGCTACCCACTGGCTTGTTAATACTTAGCGGATGGTGAGGGCATCGATACCCAGATGTAATCTTAAGTGGATGACCATAATATGAACGCAGTTCATCCAACCTGTACACTAACTCCATCGCTGTCTCGTTATTACCGCAATGCGTGCAATCAAATTCTTTTGGGCTGAAGTACTCTATGCCCCAGTTGTCTCCATCTAAGAAGTCTATGTTAGATATTCTTTCTATCATTTAGTCATCTCCTCCAGTTCAGCAATAGTCTTCTTCATTCGGGCAAAGTTTTTATCCTTAAGATCCATCTTGCCTTCTATGTAGATCACGTACTCTATGATCAGTCTTAGCTCCTTGTACGCCTTCGTCTTCTTACCACCTACCTTGATCAACTCATTTTGCAGGTTTTCCATTGCAACATCAGGGCGTTCAATTTTGTAGCGTAGGTCTAGCTTTTTATCCGTCATCCAACACTCCTCCACTTGTATATTTTTATGAACGTATCAACGTCCACTGTCATCCGGTCATGTCCGAATGATGTGGCTGGCTGTTTATTAGCCATGCCAATCTCTATTACTACACTCCAAGGCTGCCTGCTCTTGCGATAGAACAGTACAGGCCAAGTGTTTACTTCAGCCTGCTCCTTAGCCTGATCCCACCATGAATTGATAGATAATGTTTCGCACCGCTTCACCTCTAACGCACAGCCTTCCAGCCCGATCACATCGTAGCCACCTTCAGCTGTCTGCATAAGGTTGCGCTTGAACTCACCACCTAACTTCTCAGCCAGTAGCTTGCATACTTCACGCTCACCACGCTGGCCCTTGTTACGACTTGCTTTGCTCACGTACCCTCCTGCGCTTCAGAAAATAATCCATGTAAGTAAACAATATCCCTAGATCAATAATGATAATGTCGTACTGACCAGTGTAGATCCATCGTGTGATCCACAATCCTTGCAACACTATGCCTAGCGGTATCGCCCACCTATGATGGTGATTAGTCAGCCCCCATATGGAGAACAACGTAGTACACGAGAGCATGACATACAGATATTCAATCAAAGATGACTCCCTTCATGTTTCATTATCATCGCAAACACCATCTGATTCCTCCTTGTCTATTAGCTCTGTTAAGTACTCCAAGTGTGTAGCTATTACTTCCAGTTTCTGCTGTTGCTCCTTGACCACGAAGCTTAGACTGCTGATCACGTTTCTTGTGGTAGTATTGAGCCTTTCAGCTTTTTCCCCTCGTGCATCCACTTAACATCCTCCTTGTCTAGTAGTTTGAGTGCTTCCAACTCTGATACTTTGTATACAACTTCATCGAACTTACCGTTGAGCTGATCGAACATCTCGTCCTTACACAGGTAGAACGATTCATCTAACAACGGTGACCACATCATGACGTAACCATTGCGTGCTAACAGGTTACGCCACTCATCGTTCTTGCTGATGTTGAGCTTCTTAAAGGTGTAATCCAAGGCGTAGCGTTGTAGCTCAATGCTCGTATACTCTGGATGCTTTGCCTTGGTGTCATCATACATTTCGTCATACACTTCATTAACAATTGTCCCCATTAAAGAGAGAGCTTGCGGCCTTAAGGGCTTGCATCCCTTCTTGTCTAACAATTTGGCTGCTTCCTGTTCGTAGTCCATCTGCCTCCGTTATGGTTTGAGTGTTTTGGTTATAGTTGATAGGAACAATGAATGGCGCACGTCCGTTCCTGTTCTTAGCACCCTTAATGTAATACTGCTTGAACTGTTCCGGTGCGTCAGGCCCAGTGTCAGAGTTCTTCATCATCTCGAAGTATAAAATCATGAACAGGTCAGCGTCTTGCGCTAACTGCCAGCACTCACCTACGTTACCGATATCAGGTTCCTTATCCCCGTCACGATTCATCTGTGCTACAACAAGAGCCTTGATGTCTAACGGTACGCATGTCTTTTTGAGCAACTGATTGTATCGACCAAGACTGATACGCCTGTTGTTCTCTTTCATTGAACGCTCATCACCATCGATGTGACCGATGTAATCAATTATCACCAGCTTAATGCCGTACTTGCTGTGGTACTTATTGATCAGGCTGATGATCTTGTTTATGTTCTTTGATTTGTTATGCGTGATGTACAGCTCAGAGTTCTCTATCTTGCTGGCTATCCTTGCTACCTCTGCGAAACGTGATGGATCTTTGTACTCACCCAGCTCTATCTCATCTACTGCCACACCTGATAAGTTAGCCAGCACACGACACATGATCTGATCTATGTCCATCTCAAGGTTGATGTATAGAACTGGTATCTTTTGAAGGGCAAGGTTGAGAGCTATGTTCAGAGATAGGGCTGTCTTGCCTACGCCAGTACTGGCTGCCACGACATTGAGATCTCTGAGTTGTTTGATGTACTTATCCAGACCACGTATGCCTGTCTGTAAACCACGGTAGCCATCTGGATTCTCGAAACGTGCCTTAGCATTAGTGAATGACAACTCAGCCAGTTGCTTAGGTGTGAACACATCCTTGTCCGCACCCTTCTCACTCGCCTTGTTCATTAGGTTGAACACTGATCCATATGCATCCTCTAACAATGCAGATGGATCATCGCTGATCTTATGAGCTTGCTCTATATAACGGGTCATCTTACCTATGAAGCTACGCTGTATGGCAAGTGACCTGATCTTGTCACAGTGATGAGTGATCGCTTGTGAGGTAGGAGCATAGCCTTCCACAACGCTTACCCACTCTACGCCACCTACCTCTTCAAGCTTGTTGGTATTCCTTAGTTCGTCACACAGAGACAACATGTCGATAGACTTTTCCTGCTCTACTAAATTGACAGCAGTCTTGTATATCTCACGGCATCTCGGACTAAAGAAGTATGAAGAGTCAACGGTTGACATTGCGACATGAATAGCGTCCTTGTCTCTCAGGATAGAGGAAAGGATTGTCATCTCTGACTCTTCGCTGAAAGGAGCTGTATCAGTTATCATCGAATAGCTCCTTCCTCATGCGCTCACGGTATTCATCCTCGCTGTCAGCTTGCGCTTGCTGTAGTTCTGACAGGGAGACAGCACACTTTTTCTTATAGTGCGAGTCACGTGCGCCACCTATGCTGGCGTAAAACTTCATGTAGAACTGGAGTGTCTTGCCACCTTGTAACCATTCGAGGTCTGACTCAAGTAGGAACTGGAAGTCAGCCAGTACTTGATCGAAGCCACCCCTCTTCTTTGCTATCGTGGTGAGTATCGGGTAGTCCTTGCCACCGTATGGCATGAAGCCACCACCGAAGTAAGCCCTATACATATCATCCATGATTGCCAAGGTATCCTTGGCGTTCATACTCATATCCAATGCTCCCGTAGCTCCGTGCTGATGTCATAGATTTGCTTATCTGTTAACTTGTGCATATTCGGAATCGTTCTCTCCAACAACCTGAGCTGTTCAACTAGGGTGTCTCTTTTCTGTAACCTGTCGTGCAACTTAACTGTCTCTCTGTCGTTCCTCATGGATTCAAGTTTCATATTCATCTCCTCCACCTTCTTTCTGATTGCCCTAGTAGCCTTCTTTATGCGGTTAATATCTCTCATATGTGTGTACTCCTGTATACATATATGGATTGCTATTGGTAAAAAAATAGGCACGGCTAATACTGTGCCTAAATCGTGGCACAAACATATACACTTATGTACATTTACGGTACAACGTCAGACTTGTGAGTGTTTGTTATTGTTGATATTACAGTATGTTAAAGTAGCCCCAAGGGGAATCGAACCCCTGTGGTGTGCCTGTGTAACTACTGGTAAACACTGTTGTAACTAGTTACATTCCCCATTGCTGTGCCTGACATGCGCCTAATCTAACAGACTCAAGTACTCGTACATCTTAGCACGCTTAGTGGGGTTCATTTTGTTGTACTTCTCCGTCACCTCTGTGAGCTTGTGGTTTGATAACCTTTGAACCCAGTCATGCGGTACGCCTGCATCATACAGTCTTGTAACAAAGGTGCGCTTGAAGCTATGCACATCTGTGTTAGCTATCTCTGGGAATGCCTCCGTTGCCTGCATACGTGCTGTCTGGTACGCAGTAGAGTTAATGGTCTTGATAGGCATACCATTGTGAGTGAATACATAGGAGGACACCTTGCTTTGAGAGTCTATAATATCCTGAGCAGTCTCATTAAGTACCACATATGCGTCCTCAATCATGTGTCTCTCTGACTTCATATACTCCCTTGGCACTTGAAAATAATAGATGTCACCATCATTTTTGTACCAGTCCCACTGTAGATTACACACTACTGACTCACGCTGACCAGTATGGATGCTGAACACAGCCATGTCACGTAAATGAGTTGGCAAATAAGAGAGTAGCTCTCTCTCCCATTCTGACTCAAGGTGGTGCTTACTCACTGACGGCTTGAGCTTTAAGCGTTGCTTCTCGCTATCATCAAGTAGCCTAATGTTCTCCCAAACTTTCTTGGAGAGAAGGTTGTATTCAACGATAGCTTTTCTGCCCATCGTGTTTATTAATGACAACTCCTTGTTGATGGTGTTACCTGTCACTCCATCCTTGGCACGCTTGGCTACATACTTGTTCAGCGGATAGATGGGACGGGTCATATCTACCTCCTTGGGCCTGACAAGTTCACTCATCATAATGCCACCAATGAATGGTCGTAACTTCTTGACATACTCAAAGTCTTTGTTGGCTGACTTTTTAGTGAGCATAGGCAGATGCTTGACTGCCACCTCACCGAAGGTGACATCCTTGTACCCACCACGTAATTGTTCTTCTCTACATTTGCTCACCATGTCTGCCAGCATTACCTCCGCAAGTGCTTTGTCTGCCGTGCCAGTAGATTGTCTAACTCTGCGTCCGTTGTAGACCCCTTCGATGTGAAGCACTGACGAGTCTTTTCTTTTTCTAAGCTTGAGTCCTGACATTTTGTCTCTCCTTTCTCACAAGTCTGACTCGCACCGTCCCTAATCATATCACATACATTAAGGATATCATCAACATCATAGAAGATGGCACGATCAGACAGCTTGATTTCTTTAAGCAGTGGCTTGATGCTGCTATTGAATAGCGTCCTGCCCATCCCTAAGAACTCTGGTACGCTTGTTTGTCTTATCCATTTCTTGTTCACGCTTTTTCCTCTCCCAGTAATTTTTCTTATATGACTCTGCATTCATTCTGTTTCGTCTTTTTCTTTTGCATTCAAGATCTGAACACGTTGCTTGATTTGTTTTTGCATCCTCAACAAACACACCACACTCTGAACAATTAATATCTATCTGGGCATAACCTCTCTTCTCCCTTGCTTTGTTACGTGCCATTCTTGTCTTGCATGGTGCGGAACCACACGACTTTGCGCCCATCCTCTTGTCTATTACTGTGACCCCACACACTGGGCACTTTAATGTCTTAGTCTGTGTCTTGCCCATCACATTGTGGTCAGCGTCAAACATCTTGATCATCTCTTTAAAGGTATTATCATAATGCTTCTGTCCATCCACTGTTTTCGTCAGCTTCCCCTTGGAATTATATACTCTGATGTCACCTATCATTAATCCTCCACCGTTAGAGATACGGCTGGCGAGGGGGATGCCCCCCATCACCAGCACTAATCTGTTCTTACACCATGAGTTTGCTAACCTTGTGCGAAATCTTATGACAACCATGATGAGAATCATGGAGGGGCATTCGCAGTTGACTCAGTTATCGACTGAGCAGGGAAGCCGTGTTACCTGTCCACTCATTACGGACACAGGATAAGGTTTGCCCCTAGTAATTAGAATGGGATATCATCTGTCTCTGCCATGCCAGCCATGATTGGTACGCCCTCAATAGATCCAAGGTTACCTCCACTTGCAAGACTCTGCTCCTTGGCATCACTGAACTGAACGCCAACGAGATCGAACTCCATCTTCAAGATCATCTCTTTTGTCTGAGGATTCTTAACTGGATCTGGGATGTAACAGGTAACCTCAATGCGTGCGGTACAACCAGCACCGGGGTAGGTGTTGGAGTTAGTGAAGTACTCAAGCTTATCGTTGCCTTCGCAGTCAATCACGTATGGTTGCTTGAACACTATTGTGTCACTGCCCTTCTTGTACGCAGCGTTCTTACGTGCCTTCACTATGATGTTGCCATCCTTCTCAACATAAGGTGGACGCTCAACATCGTACTTACCATCGTGTGCTTTCTTGTGTGCATCCCAAAGGTTATCGATAGACTTCTTAAAGTCTGACTTGCTGAATGCATCAACGCTGAACGATAGTGCAATGTTAAACTTTGCATCAGTGTCGTTAAGTTCACCCTTGACACTGCCACCCTGTCCATCACGTGCCTTGTTGTCCCACTTGGATGGAACGATAACCCACGGTGAGTAAGTTGCTTCGCCTACTGGTGTTACAAACTTTTGTTTTGTTGCCATGATAGTTGTACTCCTTTAATTAATGTTTAATCTTCTGACACCTTTGGTGTCGTTCTTGTATGTGGCGATACGTTCTCCTTGTGCGTTAAGAAGAGACTCGCTGTCCTCCATGTGATTCATGATTGTGTTGCCGTACAATGTCTGATCGTCCTTCAACTTCTTCATCGCACTCTTGAACTTGCGATACCTGCGTATAGCTTGATCAACTTTATCGTTTGTTACCTTGATGACCCCCTCTTCTGCCATCGGGTACTGAACACGCAACATCTCTTTAGTACCTGCACCCTTACCAACTTCAGGTGCGACATCATCGTGTACATATTTCCAGAACTCGTAACACTGCTCCCTATAATGAGCCAACTCCTCGTCACTGAATTCAAATTTGTGGACACGTAACTCAGGTGAGCGCACCATGTGGATGACAGCCAAGTCAATTAGGTTGTATCCATATACGGAGCAATAGTGTTTAACCTGTGAGATGTAGTAAGGTGGGATCTCACCGCTACCATCCTTGCCCCACTTGTTCATAGTGAAACTAATCTTACACTCAAGAATCTTCTTCTGGCCTACTACCTTGCGGTCAATGTGTCCACCCATGAAGGGCTTGCCATTGTATAGATGCTTCATGTCCCACACTGTGCGGTTATCCTTCTGTACTTTGACATGGAAACGCCTCATGTATTCTTTGGCTACCCAGTTTTCACATTCATGACCAGCACGCAGGATCATTAGGTCAGGCACTGTATCCGAATGCCTGCCAGTCTTGACGTTCCAGAGCCAGAATGGATCGCACTTGTAATGGCAACCCTCTATAATGCTGGCTTCGCTACCAAAAATACCTAGCTTCCGTTCCTTAAGCTGTTTCTTTGTAAGGCTCATACATTACCTCTGATGAAAGTTGTTCCATTTAATACTAGACAAAGTGGCACATTTATGGGATCGTATAGCATTGTAGTTCACGAAATCCTGTAGGAAAATTCTTATGTAAAAGAATAAAGAACCAATCGTCCTCATATATGGTTACATAGTACCATATATGTAGTCGCACTGCAAGGAGCGCAGATAAGTTATGGGTAAGCAAAGTCAAATTAAACTAGGTGATAGACTACGTAGAGTTATTGAAATACATGATACATCCCAGCGAGGACTCGCTAAACTCATGGAGGTGGGGCCAAACCAAGTATCACGCTGGATCTCAGGTGCGGTAGCACCTTCATCCATTGTGATGAGTGATATAATATGTATCCTGCGTGTTAAACCAGACACAGCATACTGGCTGATCACAGGTAAGGGTAAAAAGCCAGCTCATAGAGGGTATGAGGATGTCGATGCAGAAAGCGAATACACACCGGAAACTCCTTCTCGTTGTTCTCCTGAACAGATGGTCAGTACCCTGCAAAAATTCAACGACCACCTGCAACTGGAAAACGCTAGACTAAAAAGTCTAGTTAAGAAAAGCTGATCGCACACGCTCCCTCTCCTTGATTGCAGCAACAATTGCTCTCTCTAAACATTCAGGTGGTAGGTCAGCATACAGCTCATACGCCCTGTCAAACTCTTCAGGTATGTCATCAGCCGACACACTTAAGTCTAGCTTTACGAGCGCATCATTCATAAGCTTGTCAAACTCATCACGATCCATCATCCCACTCACCTCCGTCCACATCAAATATTTCATGTCTATACAATTCAACAGTAGGTACGTTCCCTATGATCTGATCACGAACCTTCTCCAGCTCTGTGTATACATTCTCGTAAGTTACCTCGCCATCCTTGACAAAGACTGACCCGAATAATGCAAAGTTTACTCTCATGCTAGTTCTCCTCCTTGTTCTTGAAAACATCAGGGTCTTCAGCTTCCATCTCCTCTAGAGTCTTAATGTTTTTAGTGTGCAAATACGACACTGACTCCAAGTCCTCTAAAGAGTAAACCCCCAGCACCCAGTGCAAGGCATCCATCTGACCCCTCTGCCAGTATAAGTTAGGCCCATCCTGATATTTAAGTTCACCTTTTACCTCCTTGATCTTATCATGTATCTCTTGTTTTGTTTTCATTTCATTTCTCCTTAGTACCCGCCAGTTAGCGTGACCGTCCATCCACTGCCCTGACAATCAACATCGTAGGTAACGCCCTCTCTCTCTAATTGGCTTACAAAAATTGCTAACTCTTTCATCTGTAGTCCCCCGAAATAAATTTTCTTGTCTGCCATCTCATCTCTCCCCCAGTTATGCTGCTATTGCTATTGGTTTCCATTCACGTTCAGTAAGATCCACGAGCTTACCACCTAGTTCTTCCAGCTCACTTGCCCTGTCGTATGACTCAACGTCCTGACTGAATCGTGTCACCGCTTGGATCACACCATACTGGCTGAGATCTGCGCCCTCGATCAAGTGACGTAGTATACCTGTCTGCTCACCAACTAATAAACCAGTACTCTTACCTAGTACTTCTATGGCTTTCACTGGGTTACCCTCAAGCTTACGCTCAGTGGTGTCACGAAGCTTATCTACGTTAGCCTCAAAGAGTTTCTCATCGAAGGCGGCCTTGACTACATCACGTGCCTTCAGTAAGAAAGCATGATCGTCAGCCCTTAATGTCTCATCCGTCAACACACGATACGTATTCTCGTTTACAACAGTACGCCCACCTACATGTCTGCGTCCAAACTTAGCATCGTTAACCTTCTGCCCGTTCATGCATATCAATCTGTGTATGAATGGTGCTACCTCAAACAATCCCCTGCCGATCTCGCTGTTAGTAATCCATACGCCAGCCTCGACAGTATCACCTACCTTCACATCACGTTGTAAGCTTTTCATCACCGCTTTGATATACATCTTAGACTCAGTGATATCGCATGACTGGATCGTTAGTCCTTGCCCTTCATCCAGTAATACAGGCAGGATAGTCTGCGCTACATCTACGTTATCGATACGTTGATACCTGTCAGACAAGAAGGCACGCACGTTACCCGACAGTGTGCGAATCAGGTGTTTCTTTGGTGACGTAGCAAACCAGTGGTTCACGTTGGTGGCTAACAACTCCGGTGCATTCTCCTTCATCTTGTCGAAGTACTTGGCAGGGATACCTACCTTGTCACCCATCTGGCGTGCAGCTGTGGCATTCACGGGTAACATCATCGTGTCACCATTAGTTCCCTCCATGTTGAGATGGATGGAACCGTTAGCTGATAGCGACATGCTACGTGTGTCAGCCATGTAGTCCTGCTTCTCATCATTCTGTCGTTCAATTTCCTTGGCTAAATCTACGAGTGAACTCAGTCCTTGTTTCATATTAATTCTCCTTAGTAGTAGTGTGTCCAAATATGGATCACGTTGGATAAAAAAACCTACCTAAATATCATGTCTACTAGTGCTGCTACGCCTACGACTAGCAAGCACCATACTAATATTATAAGAAACTCAACCAACATTAATAGACCTCCTTGCGCTCGAACATGCCATAACCTAGCTGAACAAAATCCTTAGCCATAGCTGGGTACACGGGTGCGTTGATTGAGCTGATTCTCTTAACCCCGTTGTAATTAAAGATCTCCTTACACACCTGCTTTACGCTGAACTCAGGCTGTTGCATACCACGTACTGCCATCCTTACCGCTGAGGCAATGCTCTTGCAGTTAGAATACTTATCCTTCAGGAAGTGGGTAGGCTTAGTACGCTTACGATACTTACGCTTAGTTACTAAGACTTGATTTGGCTCAACCCCGTCATCTGACAGTGAGTCAAGTAGTGCAAGTTTGTTCTGGAGCTGAATGATCTGTGATAAGATTTCTGAGCGTGCTTGGTTAATTGTTTTAGACATTTAGTTATCTCCTTGTTCACGGTTAGCTACAATTCCATCTTTCCTGCGTTGCAGGGTTCCACCGAAGTCACCATAATATGTGTCATCAGCAGGGTAATCTCTGTGCTGATAGTCAACGTGTATTACGTTGCGATCATGCCTAGTACACCAGACCTGTAAACCTATGGGAGTAATGCCCACCTCTAGCCTACCCCATGTGCGTGGACTCTCACCGAGTGGCTTATCGTCCCATTCACAATCAGGACATCTGATGAACTCAGTGATGACATCCTTCGCTGCATAGTTACGCTTACGTTTCTCGCTAATCCACAACACTTTACCCATTGGCAACCTCCTCCTGTTTAACAGTGTATTCAGCCATGCCATCATGCTTCTCATTCCACCAGAACATAAAGTCCAACGCCTCTTGTTCAGTTGGGTACTCATACACTAGGCACAACTTATCGTCACGCTTACTTTTCTTATATACTTTCCATACTACTTTACTCATTGGTCACCTCCGTGTTGTGTAAGGTTCTAGGGAGACTATTCCACTGGTGTAAGTAAACATGTTGAACCCTCGCCTTGGCCTGACATCAACCACGTTGTCATAACTACCGTAAGACGTGGGCCACTCACATACCTCATTAATAAAGTCAAACAAGAGGGCATACATCTCACGCTCTCTTTCTTTATCCCTCTCGTATCCTGAGTACCACATATAATTCTTAAACAATTCAATGAACGCACTTGGCGTACACTTGTACTCAATGTCCAGTGCTGATTCATCATCCTTCTCATAGTCTTTAAGTGTCATCACTCACCTCCACTTACAGATGATAGGTTCGTTAGTCTCCATCCATACCTCTGCCCCACAACTCATCGGCTTGTTACTGCCATACACCACACGTGATTTACCTGTTAGCTCAACCTCATCGCAGTAAATAGCCACGCTACCCTTGCCATGCCTGACAACAATCACAGGTTTGTGTTCGCCATGATTGCGATTGCTCCGAATGTTGTGACTGTTCACGTGTATGCACAGCGGTGCTTTCTTAGGTCTGATGATGCGCTCGTTGTCGCTTAGGTATTCAGTTGTCATTTAGTAGATCCTCTATTGTTTTATTCTTGTTAACTACATCCTCAAGATCATCAATGAGAAAGCTAAAGCTACGGTGCTTCCTATGCTTAGTGCTACCCTCTTCATACTGGATGTTAGTTACATAGGTAGCCTCCAACGTCAGCTCCATCTCGTCTGCTTCGGTGACCTCAAACTCTGTGATCGCATCACCGTTAGGTTCAAAGCGTTGGACATCACTGTCATGATCAGATGCTATGCGTTGCTTCATCTGTTCATACACTTCCATCTGTTCCTTAGTTAGGAAGTTGGATAAGAACTGCTCATCTTTAGGGTACGGTTGCTTGACTATCTCCTTGTACTCTTCCTCTGTTATCTCTTCGATGTCATACTGGGTGTCATCTTCCCAGTCCTCTACTGTTTCAATCAGCTTACCTTCACCTGTTATCTCACCTATGTTCCAACCTCCATCATCACAAGCATGAACCCATGTCTCATCTTCCTTCTTCCTGTTGTACACTTTAGCTCTGTAGTATTTCATCTCACTCATCAGTCACCTCCGTATAGGAATCAGTGTCATTAACATCTACCTTGTACACACCATGCTTATCGTCTGCTTTAATCGTTTGGATTGTCACCCACTTGTGACCCTTACTTACAATAAAACCCCAGTGCCAACCACCCCCTCGCCAGTACTTCACTACCCTCTTGTTAGTCATAGCTCACCTCCTTAATGGGAACATGGAGCCAAATCCATTCTCACAATAAAGCACAGGCCCGTGTGGGGAGGAGGGCTTATCCTCACCTGCCTCCTTCTGTTTTTCCTTGAAGCACTCTTCACAGTACACTTCAGACCCACCTGTTGTGGCTACATCACACTCAAGAAACTCGCCTTCGCAACCATCACACTTAAAGAGGATTGCTGTGATCTCATTACCCTTCATCACTTACCTCCCTTCTTGGCTAACTCCCGTGCTACTGCTTTAGCAATACGCTTCTTAATCTTCTTGCTTTCATCTCTCTTCCTCTCAGCCTCCCACTTAACTGAATTTTCCGCCCTCCTTTTATCTTGTGCAGGAGTAGAGAACTCTGCGTAACCAGTAACACCTATGGTTTTTAGGAGTGACTCTATAATCAACTCAGCCCTGCGTGTAATCTCGTAGTCATCCTCCTTGTCTTCCTTGTCTACGACTACGTCCATGTCACAGTTGAAGTAACCGGATACCGTAATGATTTTCTTTTGCTTACTCATAACTTACTCCTCCTCAACATCACAGGTTGCATGTTCATTCTCTAGATCATCACAATCTTCGCACCCGTTATAGATGACAGTAAAGTCAGACATCATGCTGTCTGCTTGCTTGTAAGCCTTGTCACTATTGTGTGCTTCAACCGAGAACGTAAAGTCTATGGTTCCATTGACCAAGAACGTCTTCACCCAATCGAACTCTTCCAGTGCCATGCGTAAGTCTTCGTATGCTATCCTGAAGTTCTCCATCTTAGCCATGTCCAAGCTCGTGCGTTCATTACTGTTTTCTGCATCTATGCACGCTACCCTGATCTCTTTCTTGATCTCATTAAATGTATGCAGTAACTCCTTGAACAGATCGTTCAAGTTGTCTTCATCACCCTCGCTCATGTTAGGTTGCTTAGGTTCAGCACCCTCCAACTCCTGTATCCTATCTAGTAGCTCAGTGTTCTCCTTCCTCAACTCTTCTAGTAGCTCAGTGTTTGCTTCCTCTACTGGTACGTTAAGCATAGTGTCTTCCCCCACGTTAAAGTTAAGTACGTCTTCGATTACACTTGACCCTGCTAGTGTTAACTCCATGAATAAATCCTCTGCTATCTCATGTTTGTTCACACTCTTATGCATCACTCACCTCCT
>MPMC02270596.1_pt1 | contig 31145 bp, 28 predicted proteins | sample 1617281 | NCBI WGS metagenome assembly MPMC02 (sample SAMN05944809, study PRJNA350692) | marine metagenome | biome: marine; feature: ODZ; material: water; isolation source: 100 m water sample filtered on 30 um supor filter | place: Pacific Ocean | collected 2012-04-09 | depth 100m m | reverse complement strand
TTATTTTACTATTATAATATTCTAATTTAATTGTTTTATGTTTTTCAATTACTTCATTACATTGACTTGCCATGTCTTTCTTTTTAGCTAATTCATTGCATTGACTTAAACTAATTATTTTATTCATCTTTACAATATTGCATTGACTTTCAGTATTCTTCTTTTTAATTTCATTTGTCTGACAATATTTTGATTTTAAAAGATAGGTATCATTTAATTTCCAGATAGTTACTAATTTATATTCTTTTTCAGATGTTCTAACAAGTATAATATTATAGTTATTTGTATAGAATATTACCTTAATGTCAATAGGAATATTAAAATCTATTATTTTATTAGGAGTATTATGAATATCATAAAAAAGTTCTGTTTTTGTAATTTGTCTTTCATCGGAACGAATCATTGCATGCCAAGAAAAAATTAAAACATTATCTGTTCCGTATAAATTAAATGAATCTGAAACTTCTTCAAAATTTTTTATGTAAATTATTAAATTATTTTCAGTATTTAAATTAACCCATTCATCTTTATTTAAAAAATAATTTCTATGTTCTTTTTCTTCACATTTTTCGTCTTTTTCTTCAATTATTATATGTTCTTCACAAAAAATTCGTTTTTTTGTTTTGTTGTCATATACTACTGCTTTATTTTTGCAGTCCTTTTCATGACATAGATTGTACATAACATAAGTCATATCTTCGGATTTATGATTCTCACAACGAAGTGGCAATTTAAATACATGCCCATAATATGCTTTTTCTTTACAACCTTCTTCTCGACAACGTTCATATGAAACGTATTCCATATCTCTAATAGACACATGTTGTTTGCAACATGATGGGTAACCCCATTCTTTACCATACAATGCTCTGAATTTGCAAGATACAATTTCACAACTAATATACAATTCATAAGGCATAAGTTCAGATGCGTGTTTAATACAAAAAATAGGTTTTCTATATTCGTTTCCGTAAATTGCCCTCGCTTCACAGTGTTCTTTTTCGCAACGCTTACTGACTACATTTTTCATATCTTCTGATGCGTGCTTAGAACAATGAGTTGGCTCTTTCCATTCCTTTCCATAAGATGGTCTTGATTTGCAATCTTCTTTTTCGCAACGTTTGTAAATAACATAGAACATATCTTCTTTTTTATGACGTCTACAATAAATTGGGTTGTTCCAGTCGTAACCGTAAAATGGTTGTAATACACACTCTTCTTCTTGACAATGAAAGACAGAATATCGTTGCATTTACCTTTTTAAATAAAAAAATCATTTTTAATGCGTAAGATATGTTTAATTTTTAAAAAATATGTAAATAAATGCCTCGTCGTGTTGCTGTGTTGTTTCCAGGTCAGATTCGCAGCTTTGCTACGTGCTGGCCCTCGATTTACAAGCACGTCATAGCTCCTTTTGAAAATGACGGCTGTCAAGTAGACCTGTTTATGCATCTATGGGAATATGGTGCTAACTTGGCTGAATACAAGCAGGATGAAGCATATCTTACGCAGTTCAAGCTGCAAAACGATGAGTGCACCAAGGAATACGTTATGGAAAAAGCTAAGCCAACGGTTATGGTGTGCGACAAGTGGACACCGGAGTGGGAACGCAAAATTATGGAAGACTGCAGAGGGTTTGAGATGATAGAAAGTATGGACGAAAAAGGACGCAACTATGCAGTTAGTTGTTGCGGAATGTACTACAAAATTATGCTCGCAAACAAGCTGAAAATAGATTATGAAATAAAACATAACTTCAAGTATGACTTGGTAATACGTGCTCGGTTGGATTTTAAGTGGTACGAAGACGTACCCTTGATGTATAACATGGAAGACAACCAAATAGCTTTTGTTGCAGACAAATATGCACGCCATGGATGTAACGACAAGTTTTTTATGGGTACCTCCTCCATGATGGACGAAATGACACTACTACCAATGCACTTGTACGACCTATGGGAAAGCAAGGCGCTGCCGCTGTTTGAAGGACAAGAGGTCCACAAGTGGATGATTAAAAAGATGAAGCTTGAAATTATCAAGTTCGGGTCATTAGAAACGTATGATAAATACCTCGCAAGTAAGCGTACTATTTACAAAGAAAAAGATTATCTTGTGAACAATTGCCTTAGCGACCTTGGTTTTCAGCTATGCGAGTACTTCCTTGGTGAGCTTGGCATTGGTATTACTGGAATAAGCGTTGGAAATAATGATGTGCGGTTGAAAATACTTTCTAATTATGAGCATTTCAAACTGGTTAATATAGTTGACAACTACGATGGTTTTAACCGTATTGTGTATGTTAATGGAAACGAAGGGCTCGAATATGCAGCTGTTTCCAAGCGTATTTCAGAATACATCGGAATGGAAGAACACTTTCCAGAAATGATGAAGCAATGCGACTTTAAGCAATGCTTGTTTGTAGAATACCATGAACTGAACAACATAGAAGCTGTTAAAAAAGCTTGCACTAAGATTTATCAAAAGCAGTCCGTTGGAAATTGCGTTATTGAATAGCAAGTGTTCTTGTTCTTGTTCTTGTTTTTGTTCTTGGTTGCTGAGGAACCGCGGGTATATTAATGTTAAAACTTATTTGATGCCACAATGGTGGAAACATACGCTTTTTGTTTTCTTCGTTCGTTATGGAGTTGTTTACAGAATGTCCAAACCACGTCTCTGGATAGCACACAATTTTGTCTTTATTTTTGCATAAATATGCCGACCACCAACTGAATGTACTGTTTGGTATAATAAAGTGGTCACATAAGCTCATAAGTAGCAGCTCTTCGTATTCTGTTTCTGAATTTGGTAACTCTTCAAAAGTTACTTGTGGAAATAAAATACTTAATTTTGATATGTACTCTTCTTTTACTTCTTTTCTATCTGGACTATGGCAACACCATAATACTGTAAGTTTTTTGTGCGTTTTTTCAAGCATATACTCGAGAGCATTTTTGTAGTATTCCAATGGTATAATAGGGTGTCTGTATTGAGATAATTTGTAATCTCCCAAACGGAAGTGCATAGCACAAGTGATAGTTTCAAGTTTTGGAAACCTTAGTTGTTGCTTTGCTTGTAATTCGTCAATGCATAGCATAGAGGTTATTGTATGTGCATATTCGTCAAAGAAATTTGGACACTGAAGGTAACCCATAAGAAACAGTGTCTTTTTTATACATTCGTTGGTGTTTGGTAGTGTTAATGCATTGTATTTTAGCTTTTCGTTAAACACAGTTGAAAACTGGAGCTCGTAATAACTTGCATTTTTTGCATATTTTTTTACCTTTTCAAACATTGGAGTATCCCAGTATGTCCTTCTTGCATGAGTTTCGTCAACAACTGAACTACTATCGTAAGTACCCTGTATAACAAAATCAGCTTTGTCGCGTAATGCTGTTGCTATGCAGCTATATATTATGAAAAGCTGATTTCCAAGACCTCCACTTAATCGAGTATAAACAATAGGCATATAGTATAAAACTGATTATTTTTTTATATGGTTTATGCAGTATGGATTGCGAAGAAAGCACACATTCAGAATACGAAGGCCCATCTTCAGGTCACGACCACGAGGAAGAAGACACACTTATGAATTTATTGGAAAATAAAATGGGAGCATTTGAACTGCAGTACGAAAGCATTATAGTAAACGTTACAGTATTTTTTAATCACGAACATACAGACGTGCATCAGTTTGAATTCTATGACGATAATAATATAAACCAAGAGCAAGTCATAAGAAGTACACTTTATGACAACATACCACAGTGCCAAGAAATAAAGCACATTGATTTAAAATTTTATCCTCTTGAGAATACTGTATATGAAAACATTTTATACAAAGTAGCTACTGCTAACGTTTTATTCTTTTAAAACTGATTAATTAAAAGAGTGTTTTACCTACTATGGATATGAGTGATAATGTAATGGATGAAGAACTTGACGACCTCGACGACCTCGCAGACGCTATGGAAACTACCCTATTGGAATACGAAAGCATTATAGCGTGTGTCGACGTGTTCTACAATGGCGATGAACACAGAGGCGATAGCATAGACTATCACTTCGACGAAGATGACAACGTACATATTGAAGAAACAGTTACAAATGACTTGTTTAATAGAGTATCAAAAGCTACGGGTTCGACCAAGATAAGCTTGCATTACAACCTTGTTGAAACGTTAATATTCGACTACTGTTTATACAAAAAAATACTCGTAAAAATAACCTTTTCGTAAAAATTGATTACTTTATAAGCTTATGTAGTATGGAAAATATAGAAAGTATTATTTATTCTAAGGGTATTACGAACGCTAAAAAGAAAATCAAATTCACGTGTAAAAAGCCTGTTACAATTAATAAAAATATAACATTCAAAAGCAAAAAGGTTGTTGAAGTTATTGCGTCCCCCTCAGAAGCTTGCTGTTGTTGTAAAAAAAAAGATACTCGTAAAACTACAATTGTTTTAAAACGTAAAAAAATACAGATAAATACAGAAGAAATAATAAAAAGTATGGAAAAGTTAAAAATAGTTTCAAAAAATAATCAGATTATGGGCAAAAATATGTACTACATAGATGACGAAAACAATGTGGTATCTGAGGAATACACTGGAAACAAGCGCATTCGTGTAACGTTTCCAAAATGTTCAAGGATTGTGTCAAACGTTACTGACAAAAAAGACATTCCTGTGCGTTTCTTAAACGTTTTTGGAAGACTTAAAAAGAAATCTATGTTATGTTCGTATGATGATAAGTTTCACTGTTGGAACAGTATCAGTGAAAAATCAAAAAATCATTGGAAAATGCTGAGTTACAATAGTGATACATTAGAAAGAATGTTGTTGTCCAACTGTACAGATGCAATGCTATTTTGGTGCTCTTTGTTTTCATAAAAGTAAAATACTTTAATGCTATACAATGCCCAGCTTGGAAAAGTTAGTTACAAGCTTGTTGTAGATTTTATCTATCGTAGCTGTTGCGCCCTTTTTTCCTGTGCAAACCAACGCTACGTGCGTCTTAGGAATATCAATGTTGTTCAAGAGAAGCACGAAATAAATGATACCAATAGCAATGGATTGTTGACTATGGTCATTAAGAATGTTTAACATGTCGATGGTAGTATAAATGCTGTTGGAAAATGTTCTGATATTTTCAGGACATTTTATGCACTTACAATACGTATCAATCAAGTTATTTTTGTGCTCGTATATGTCTTCGATTAGGTCAATTTCTTTATGGATGATTTTGTGCATCATCTGTTGTCCTAAACCGACATCATACTTTGGGTCTTTGAGATGAAACATTTGACCTATTTGTAGCTCGCTAATTTGCTCGTTGTAATGACGACAAGCATAATAGACACAAGCTGCTTCAAGGCGGTTAATGTTATCGGCTCTGTTTGTTGTAATGTGCCCGCTTTCATCGACGTTTGAATGCTGGCATTTCTTTATAATATGCATCAAGTTCTGAGCATACAGCATAATATTATGTTTTATACTGTTGTTTTCGCATACGAACTTGATGTTATTAAAAGACTTGAACAGTGTTTGCTCTTTCGATGGTACCGTGTTCCAGAAATGGGCACGGCGCATCGAGTTAATTTGCTCGCTAAAACGAGACTGTTTGTTTGTCGATATGACAGTAGCATAAGACATAGATACAAACCGCGGGTCTATGGAAGTCCTGCATTGGTCGTATGTTCCGTCTTCGTTATATTCCAGTGAGTCATCAAAAATAATATCGTTAAACACTCCACATTGTGAGCATAAAATGCTTCCATTATTTTTGACTAACTGCGAAGAACCGCAGTTAACACACGTTTCATTATTCTTAGTTGGTTTCTCAGTTGGGTGCTCAGTTGGTGTTCTTAATTGAAATTCTTGTTCTAACGTATTAAATACGTCATCACGGTGCAATGACAAAAATATTGACATTAGCTTATAATTTCTAAACATTTTAAAATCAGTTTTAAAACGCAATTTAAACGCAAGGGGTCGCGACAGTTAGAGAGTATTCTCCCATAGCATCTGAGAGTATTCTCCCATAGCATAAACTTGCCGATGAGGAGGGGGTTGTAGGGGGAACCTAGGTTCCCCCACTAGAAAGAGTAGTTGAAGTATGCAAGGTCGTCTTTGTAGAGACGTGCGACAATGGAGCGTGTTTCTTCTGTATAATATTCTTTGTAGTTCTTTCGTATTGTCTTGTTTTTATGTGGCATTTCTTCTATGTGAAAGCCAAGCATTGTGAGTATGTCTTTCACTTCTTCGTCGTAGTTTTCAAATCGAGCTATTTTATCAGCTACCACTTGACCCTTTGCATTGACCAGAAAAGGAGACTGTGGAATAAAGTGCCAGTCTTTAAAATAAATTTCTGGAAGTACTCTTATGAAGTCTTCGAAAGTAACACTGGCAAATTGGTCCAACCGCTTTGGCTTCTTAAGAGCTTTCAGTATAATCTGCTGACACGTCTGCAACTTCGTTTCACCACGGTTTATGCGGTCGATTGGGTTCTGTAAACACTTGTCAACATACACAGAAACAACTCGGTCGTATGGGTTCCGAACAACGCTGAATTTGAACCAGTCTTTGTAATCTGTTTGTAGCTGTTCTGGTATTGCATCAAACCCACATAGGCGATGGTCCTTTGTGTATTCATCAATGGAACTGGAACCTACTTTGTACTGCTTAATATATACGTACCTGTTTCGAGAATTTTTATAATACTTCATTTAACAATGGTGTGAAAAAATAAACATATGATATACGAAATGAATGCGTTTTTTAGTGGTAATGAACTAATAGATGTGAACGAATGCTATGGGTGTGCCAATAGCTGGTGTCCTCAAAGGTGTAGCAACATTATGTGGAGTTGTTTTGCTGACGTATGTACACACAAAGACCTGTTTCCGCTTAACTATAGTGACTTGTTTTTGGCTTTGCTTATTTTCGGTACAACGACGCTTTCTACATTGTCTGGTGTTGGTGGAGGAGCTATTGATGTGCTTATTTTAATGTTTGTTGGAAGCTTCCCATTAGAGATGGCTGTACCTCTTGCACTATGCGACGTATTTGGTGCATGTATTGTAAAGTTTTGCTACTTTGTAAAGCGCCGCAACCCATTGAATTATTACAAGTACTTGGCTAATTACAAAATCGTGCTTCTTTTTGTACCTCTTTATGGTACGTTTTCGTACATTGGATATCTTTTGAACTCTTTAAGCCCGTATATTTTTTCGCTATGCGTTTTGTTTGTTGTGCTTTGTGTTTCTTTATATAAGTCAACTGCTAAATTAATAGTACTTTACAAAAATAAAGGGTCTTGCATAAAAGATAGAGCCGAAATAGACGGTATTTATGACGTTCTTGTCGAAAAAGAAAATGTTCTTATGGAAAATGTAGTTGTTGAAATGGACTACACGTATGTAAATGTTTCAAAATACGACATTGATTTATACAGCATAATGAGACATAGAGAAAAATTATTTGAACTTTTGTTACTGAATGGAATTTGCATTGGTATTAACTTAGTTCTTCTTTTATTTACTTTTTTAAAACTTATTGACGAAATTAAATTTTTTGTTTACATAATTCAACTTATTTTTTCATTCTTTGTTGTCTTTTTAATAACTTGTTATATTTTTTTAAATAAAAATAAAAAAGACACAATAGTTTGGAATATTTTTAACATTTTAAAGCTAATTATGGCTTCATGTATTACTGGAGTTGTTTCAAGCTATGTAGGTATTGGCGGAGGTATGATAATGAACCCTATCTTGGTTTCAATGAAAGTTCCACCACACGTTGTGCTTGCGACATATAGTGTTTCGGCATTTTACTCTGTGACCATAGCTATAATGCAGTACTTTGTATTTGGAACTGTTTCACTGGCTTATGCTTTTTTGTTCTTTTGTTGTGGAATAGCTGGAGCTTTGTGTGGAGTGTTTCTGTTGCATTTTTTGAACAGTCAAAAGGCAATAGTATGGTCTATGGTTTTGCTGTTTCTTGTGAGCACAATGGCTGTGTTTGTGAGCTTCGTTTTGGAAATGCGTGGATTACAAGATTTACAAGATTTACAAGAAATTTGATGGAACGTTAGTGTACTTTCGTCTCGAGTCAAGCCTTACTTCAATAGGTATCTTTTCCTTTGTGTTGTAATTTTTTGAATATTCCAAGCAAATAGTAGAGTCGACTTTTTTGGCATAGATGTATTCAAAAAACGATGGACCCAAAAGGACTGGCGTGTTGTTCTTGCTAAAATTGAAAATAATATCGCCTTCTTTCAAGCCTACATTTTCTGCTGGTGACATAGGGTATATCTTGTCGATTATTAGTCCTTCGCGTTCTTGAATTTTCAAATTGTCTTTTTCAGCTGCGTTAGAAAGGTGATATTTGATACCAAGGAATGCTCCATTTAGCTCGAGTGGAATGTTATGTGGATTTGCTTCATATGCTCTGATTATTCTTGAACATATTTTATGCATTAAATTAACGTTTATGCAAAGCGCATTATTTGAAAATTCAGAAACCATACCTATGAGTTCGCCATTGGGGTTGAGTACTGGTTGTCCAACGCTTGTTTTTTCTTTTTCAAATGTTGTTTGAAATAAGCCATCATTAATGCTTAGCTTGTTTAATTCTGATGTAACAAAGCCTGGTGTTATCTGGTGTTTGCATGTAGAATATTGTCTATTTAACGTACATATAAGCAATGTTTTTTCTATGGTATTGTTGGTTTCGAGTACCATAAAATTGCTTTGAATACGTGCACTTTCAGGCAGTTCATACAATGAAATATTTATCATAGGGTCTATGCCTATGAGCTTGATAGGCACAATGTTGCCTGTTGGGAATATTTGTGCGTAAATAGGTTCTTTATGGTCTTTGTTATAAATGGAACATATGTACTTGCTACCCATGAGAAACCCTGCTGTTGAATTCTTAGTTTGGTTGCTGTAAATGTTCACGCACGTGTTTTTATATTCATTGAAAAGGTTAATGGAAGACTTAAAAAAGTCGAAGTTTTTATATTTTTCTGGGTCATATATGCCAGACGTACAATAAAGCGATGGTTTCCACAAAGAAATAATTTTGTTTTCCGTGTTTTTTATGTAAAAAGAAACACGCTGACTGTTTGATGTACCTATGGTTTCTATGTGTCCAATGCTTCTTCTGTCATTGTTATTCTTAATTTTGAATCTCCACGATATTTCAATCCATTTGTCAGTATCATTTATTTTTCTGAAATCTGTAAGTATGTTATGCTCGTTAAAGTAACGACCTTTGAATAATGCCATCTGAATAGGTTTCTGTTTTTTCTTTTTTAAACCGTTTGTTACGCTTATGGTACTAAGGTTTGATTCAGCAGTTATATTGGTGTTACTTGCAAGAGACTCAAGATTAATGTTGCGGTCAAGGTAGTACTCTTCGTTATACAACGGATTGGGTTCACTTGGCTCTATGAGAGGACTGTATTCTGATTCATCGTTGGTATCAACGTATATAGAGATGCTAAATAAATATTCTTTGTTGTCGACAAGAGGAGCATTGTCTTCATAGCTAAAAATAAAAATTTTATTGGACATTGATTTGAGAGTAACGACGTCGTGTCTTGAATCAGATGGTGACTTTATAGGCTCACATTGCTCGCAAGACATACGCTTGTTCCAGCTATCGGACGCAAGGTTGTTGTTGAAAAGTATATTCAGCGAAGTTGAATTATTATGCTCCATTTATACTAATAAAGTATAATAAATTTAAAATTAATACACACCAGTACCTTTTGGTGTTACAAAGAAGAAGATTATTTTGCTTCGCATTGTGTCAATAACCCTGAAGTACTCTACGCTATCACCCTGAATGAAGTAAGGAAGCATATTCAAGTCGTTTGACTGTTTATTGATATGTGTAACAGCCATTTTGGGGTTATTTTGTAAGATACTATCTACAAGAATGTTGACTGCATCATGCTTGAGGCTATTGTCTTCGTTCCAAAGAGAGCTCATATCTAAGTGTTGTTCAAATTGATAGTTTGAAATATTGGCAGCAAGTATCTTTGCTACGTGGTTAATCCTTGAGCGCTTTGCTTCTTCGAAATAGTTTGCACCGTAAACGTTACTGATTTCAGCCATTATACTTTAAATGTATATTTTATTTAAAATGCAGACGTACTATACTCAGCTTGTTCAAGTACGGGAGCACCACACTGTGTTATATCAGCTGCTGTTATGGTGTCGTAATATTTCTTTTGGTTTATTTTTTTTTCATTTGTGCCAAAATAGTCTGTCAAATTTGTGTATTCCGAGTCAAAGTTTGCTTCCTTTTCATACACGTCGTAGTTCACTGCCTGAATATGCTTTGCATCGTCTTTGTCATACACTGACTTAACAATGTAGCAAGGAGGAGTATCGTCTTGTTCTACTGGAGAGAAATCGCCAGAACTCGTTTCTATTCCTTTTTGTTGTTGTTCAAACGCTTCCTGTGTTTTGTTGAACACACCCATATAGACTGCAAACACAGCTATAATCAAAAGTATAATAAGAGTATCGCTATCCATAGACGTTATACAAAGGGGATAGATTTTATATTGTAGGCGATGTGACGTCAATTATGAAAATACCTATGCACGTAAGAAGTATTACTAGTCCTATGTACAACGCTCTATCGTCTTTGAAAAATATGTCCAAAACGTTGTATGCTGTTACAGAGACGTTATTTTTTTCCATATTCAACAGTTCGCCAATAATAGCGTTGAATGTAAGCGAAATATTTTGAAGTACCTCAGTAATAGTCATATTTTCTATGGTTTTTTTGGCTTCCTTGTTTTTATTTTCTTCGTTGTCCTTGTTTGTGTAGTACTTAAGCTTTTGTTGCTCTTTGATGAGAGGGTCGCTGTACTGTTGCGCTACCTCTTTATTTTTGGGCTCTATGGCAAAGTTAACTGCTCCCATATATAAAGAAACAAATAAATTATTTTTCTATTTTATATGGATACTTTGTCTTGGTCTTCGATACAGGATTTGATTTGGCTTGCAGCTGCATTTTTAGTGTTTGACTGAGCAATGTTTTCAACGAAGTTGTAAGAGCCATACACGGCTCTGACATAAACTTTAGAATGCTCGGTGCAGTAGGGGCCTATGCTGCCATTGTTTACCAGTTTTATCACTTTATTTACAGCAAAGATGGTGCTAATGTTACGGATGCCTTTGTACTCGGAGCTACGTCTTATGCTATTTATGCGTTATTCGATAACTACCCGTTAAACTTTGGTCTTATGGATACTCTTTGGGGAGGCTTGTTGTATAGCTTGGTGTTTTGGGCTTTTCAATCTTATAAGTAATGGGTTCCACTCCATCGGTCTTCCAGTATAGCTCGAACTACCGAGTGGACCTTGGTTTGTACCATTCAAGATGTAGCTCATAAATTCTATGGTGTGGAAGATTGTGTCGTATACTGTCTGGTTCGGCGAACCCCATCGCGATGATTCGAACTGGAACCACGTGCATATTTTTGCATTGTTTGGAGGCTCGTATCGTGTTATGCGTTTATTTGTTTTTTTGTAAAACAACAAGGGGTCACCGTCTTTTTTAATGTTATCTGGGCATTTTATTTTTCCAAACAACAGCGTACGAAAGAATGCACTATCAATTGCCATTTGTGTTCTACCCATACACTTTCCATCTATTATGATGCTATTGGTGTCCGTTGTATCCAATGATGGGTGTGATGAATGGCGTTGGTAACAGCTTAGTTGAGAATTTATTAGTTTATCGTATAAAAAGCCGTTGTCGTGTCGAACAACAACAAATCCGCCACGGGTTATTTCGTCTAATTTGTATTCGGATAGCTTTAAGTATCGTGTTAAAATATTAAAAATGGTAGGTTCATGTAGTAACTTACGAGGCATTATCTAAATTTAAAAAAGGAATTTTTTTTACTTAAAAAGATGCAATAATTTTTTTTCTGCTAATATTGGAAGATTATTTTGGTTTTTTAAAATAAATGTTTTTGAAATGAACACACGTGTAGTACCGTCTTCGTTTTTTAATTTTATGATTTCTTGCTCTTCTTCATGCTTTTCAATACTAAAGCTTATTTCTGCGTAATTTTCCTTGTAAATTTTCTTTATATGCTCATAAGTATCGAGTATTTGTTCCCAAGTATTTGCTCCATTGATTATGGTAGAACCTTTCGATATGCCTGTTTTGCCTTTGAAAATAGAAATAGAAATGTTTTTACACCTGCATTTACAGGTGCATTTTTTTGTAAGCTTGTCTTTGATTTTGTGTTTGCATAATACGTGTTCTTGCTCATTGCAATCTATTCGTGAAATATACGTGCATTTAACAGCTTGGTAATTATCTGGAGAATAAAAAGCACTCATTATAACCTTTCCGTCTTTGTCGTACTTGTATTTCTGTTTGATAATTCTGCATATTTCTACTGGCTTGATGTAAAAGTTAGAGTAAAACATAGTGTTGATGTTTGAAATGTACACTATGTAGTCTTTTATTTTGCTTCCAATGTATGCAGGAAAGTTATGGGTTACCAATAGATTGTTCTTTGACAACAAAAGGTCAAGTATTTCTATGTTTTGATTTTCATACAGCATACTATGTAATACATCGTCTTTGTAATAGTTTCTGCATACCATATACATGTTTAATAATATGAGGTTACAGTGCGTGTTGTCTTTGAGAAACTTTTCGTAATATGCACTGTATTTATGCTTTATGTACTGTAAAATATTTTCACTACATTGCATCTTCTTTTTGTTTTTGACATACGAATCGTAATCGATAGCGTCGCTTTCTTCCAAGTTGTACTGCAAAATACCGCTTAAATTTTCCATCTTTGAACAAATAGCTTTTACAATATCCAGTGACTCATCTTTGTGTTTGCAACCAGTAATGACAAAGTTACCGTTTCCGAATACTTTAACGTTAAATATCCTGTCTTTGTAATTGTAGTTTATGCTGCATTGGTTTGAAAAGTCTGGTCGTTTGCTGTTTTTCTTTTTGCTTTCATTGTTTTTTATTTCACCTCGAACTATGAGCTTGTTTCGAGTTTTAAATTTTATACCAACGATTTGTTGCTCTGATATTTCAATGTACTTGGCTATCATGAACAGGTTTAGCTCTTTGCATATGTCTATGGTAATGACAACACATGAAAGCTCAATATTGCTTGCTTCTGGTGCTCCTGGTGCTCCTGGTGCTTCTTGTGCTTCTTGTTGTACCTTTTCTTCGTTCATTACTATATCTTCAAGTAAATTCATTTTTAAAAATTTCTAACAAATATTATACTATGAGTTTGTGTGGTTTGCAAATACCGACAAGGTCATTTAGCATAAAGAGGCTTTTTGATACTAACAAAGTACAAGAAATATTTCTGGAAGACCATTTAAAGCTTGTGGAAGACGATACAATTGATGATGTCATTGGGAAAGTAGCTTCGTATTACAAACTGAATGCATTTGGTTTTTACATTTTTTCTCTTAAAGAACCTCTTATTTACAGAATAAAAAATGTGAACTTTGATATCAATCCCTTTGTTATGTCCTCTGAATACACTGGGATGGCGTATCAACTTGAAATAGACGACACAATGCATACTAAGTGCTTGATTGACTTTGAAATTCCAGATGATGAACTCTATGTGGTCTACATTGATGATTTATTGCGCTATGCTAAGCTCTATGATGCTGTATACGAAGACTTACAGAAATTTGTAAAGAATGTTTTAGCGTATTATTTCAAGCAAGAATTTATCGAAAGCGACTTGACAAAAACATATGATTACAATTTGTATGAAGAAAAGTCGAAGGTTCGATATAGCTTACAAAAAACACCATTATTTAGCGAGCTAACTTTTAATGACTGTGTTCTATTGGAAGCACAAATACTGGTCAATGAAAACGAAACAACACCGTTTATTGACCTTCAGAAAATCTTCAATATTATTACGTTAGATACAGCATTGCCTTTTGTGTATCAGCGCGGTAATACCTCTAACGAAACCCGGGTCAAAGTAATCAATGGTATCACACACTTAATCGAAGATGATACTGTTTTGATAGGCTGGCTAAATAGCGTTAAAAATGACATAGATACAAGAAGTAACAAGGCCTTGTTGTTAAAGCTTAAAAATTACGACAACAATTATACGAACATTACTATTTATCGTAATGGAAAAATCGAAATACGTTGCCAATGGTCTGGGGAAAGAAATGCTGGCAAAGACGAACTATTGCTTCAAGTAGAACGTGTTTCTAAAATCATAGAGCATATAAATAAGCATAAATACAATCTTCCAAAGCTTAATGATGCTCTTTCAAGTAGGAAAATAATATTACCTGATACTGTTAGTATGATGCAATCATTTGAAAGTGGTTCTGTCGTTGGTAACACGCGTGTTTCCTTGTGTAACATTTCAGGCGCCTTTGCTTTGGAAGACGACATAAGTTTCGAACTGTTTAATGACTACATAAGTAAGAATTTCTATGCTGTTGCTGACGTTATTTACAAGAATACAAAGCACGTCTTTGATTCAAATGGCAACCCAAGCACGTATTACAGCAAGCCTTCTTCTCTTTATCTTCGATATAAGCAGTATAGTGGCTATGGTGAATTGCGTCATGCTATGACGTTTATTAATAGCGTTACTGCAAACACTATTGGATTAAAAAGAAACACTGCTTCGCGTGAGAAGCTCGCATCCATTGTTTCCAAAAAATTTATGATTCCATTGGATGAGTCTCAAGAACTGGTAAATAATATTGTTGAAAACTTTGCGTATTCCTTCGAGCCAAATTCGACACTGGAATATGCAGTTAACAAGGTTGTTAAAAATCCAGGCATTGAAATACGTATTTCCAGACAGCAAGGAGTTATGGGAAGGTACAAATATATGTTTATCGGAAATATAAGCTTGTTTTACGCGTCTAACATTACTTCTTTTTTGAAAAATTTAGTGTCAAGCTATTTTAGCCAAAGTGAGCGTGATGTTGGTGCTGTTATTGATATTGGACAGCAAGAACAAGAACAAGAGATTGAAATCGATGACTTACTTGAAGACATAGATATTGATGACTACTTAGAGGACTACAATGAAGAAGACTACCTTGTGGAAAACGTGTTTGATGATAACGAGTACCAAGATGGTAATGTACCTTCTGAGGCTATTCCAAATGACCCCAATGCTTCGAGCGTAATACCTAAGGCAAAGCCTTCTTCTTTGATGAAAGGAAAATCAAAAATGAGTACGCTTGACCGTTTAAGAGACGTGAACGAAGACTTGTATGGAGCTGAGGCAAAATATGGTACTGGTTGTCAGAAACCTTTTCAACCAGCTGTTATGACTATGGACGAAAGAGCTGTTATTGTGTCAAATATTTCAAAGAAGATTCAACAATTAGGAGAAGAAGAGCCTTTGAAAAAGAACCATCTTGAATACAACAAAAAAGCACTTGAAACTGGTGTGAATTTTATGAATATGTATTATGCTTGTCCGTCTGTTTGGTGTCCTACGTGCAATACTTTTGTACCATTCTATGAAATTGAAGAAAGTATTTGTCCTACGTGCAAACAAAACGTTCATTTGCGAAAAGACTACAATGTTGAAACAGGCAACTCTTCAAAGACTTACTACCCCGTGTTTCGTACCAATGACTTGGGGGCAATGGTACCCTGCTGTGGTGTGCGTCGATATCACGGGTGGAACAAGGTTGAAGAAGGTCTCATCAAAAACGAAGACTATAATATAAATGAAGGCATAGTTGAAACAGCAGAACAAGATGAAAATTATATATTACGTAAAAACAAGCTGTTTCTTGGAGAAGGACGTATTGGACACTTACCAGACACCATAGCAATGTTATTTGAAGGTAAAAATAAGAATTGTTTAAACGAACGAAGCGAAGTCATAAGCTTTTTGAGTGACGAAAATATTAACTGTTATTTACGTATGGGCGTGCGTGCTACTCGACAAAGCTTTCTGAATGCAGTCTTGCTTGTTACACCGTTTAAAAGCGTAAGCGAAATGCTTCTTGTATTGTTTGATAAGCTTACAATAGAGCTGTTTATAACACTAAAAAATGGTTCACTGAGGTATATGTTCAGAAACAAAGAAGTCGATACACCTGAAAATGCTCTTGAAAACTTCAAAAATTACATTGAGGACAAAAACAACGTTGTTGATGAACGATTAATGTGGGAATTACTTTCGTCGAGTGGATTGATAATGAAACCCATAAACATATTCATCATAAGTATGAACATAGACGATAAAAAGCTCACAAATCCTTCGTGGTTATGCCCTCTGGGTTATGATACCTCCAAAATGTTTAGCTTACACAGAAAGTCACTTGTACTTATCAAGTATGACAACACTTACGAAGTACTGCTAAAAAGTAGCTACGATAAAGGTCGTCGAATTAAGAATATGTTGTTCAGGGAAAACGATTCCCTTTCAGTGTATTTTGTGAATGTACTGGATACTAACTGTACTATGGAATACACAAATGAAGTTATGGAAACTAATGGACCTATGACAGCACAGGAAATAGTAGGTGAAATGAACAAATTGTCTGAAAATGACTACGTCATTGACCGTCAGATACTTGATGGATATAACCGCATAGAATACCTGGTAACACGAACTGGTTTGAAAATTCCTACCAACTTGTATTCTGGTCCAATGCTTGGACTGCCTGTTGTTAGTTACGACAGTGTTGTTCCTCTTGATTACAAAAGAACGTTGCGTCTTACAAAGAAGTTAAGTGAACTAACTATCATTCCCATAGCACCTGTTAGTGACGTCATCGGGAATGATGGACTTGTTATGGGTATTGTCGTGCAGTCTTCTAACTTTGTTGAAACCCTTCCATATGGAGGCTCTGATGGGTTGCCTGGTAGTGGTTACAGTGCTTCTGTAGAAGCAGACAAAGCTTTGAGTTCCGGGTCATCAGTAAATGATAAACGTGTTTTATACATAAAAAGAAAGGAATATCAAGATGAAAGCTATGAGCGGTTACGGTATGAATTGAGTAAATACCTTGCAAGTAACGAAGAGCTTAGGTCTATGCTTGGTGATGTTTTGAAATCCGGAAATCTAACCAGCATTTATGGTGTATTGGTGACTATCTTAAAAGACAATGACTTGTTAAAGCAAAAAACTATGGAAGACAACGAACTGATTGATTACAAAGTACCAACTGTTAGAAAGGCTTGTTTTTCAACCAATGAACAAATCAAAGACGATATTCACTGTGTCTATGAAAATGGAAAAAATAAACTGGTTATGAGTGACGAAAGACTGTTTTATCGTCTTGCAAACGAACTTTATAAAAACGTTATAAGACGTGATGAAATATTGGAAAACAACGTGAATGATATTGCATCAGGAATAATGGGTGCTCAAAAGGAAAACGAGAGAATATACGAGAATTTACAGGTATCAAAAATTCAAAAGATTATCAAAGAGCTATTTTTGTCGGATGACCCCATGGAAAGTGCATTAGAAGGATTGTATGATGTCAAAAATCCAACAATGAGCTCGAAATATATTCGCAAACCTTTTGTGTACAAGTTTGATAAGCAGCTCAAATTGCGAGTACCGCACATCAAAGAAAAAGAAATAAAACAGGAAATTGAAAACGTAGTATTGGAAAAAGAAGAATCAGTTGTTCCAGTCGTAGAAGAAAAAGAGAAGATAACGTTTAAACCACGTGTTTCTTCTTCTAATAAATCGAAACTAACGTTTAAATCAAATGTACCTGTTGTAGAAAAAAAGAAGATATCATTTAAACCAAAGGTATCTATAATAGATGATATACGACCCACTCTTCCATCTCCCATAGACCCCATCCCTTCTATTGAGCCTGTTCCTGCTCCAGAACCTGCTGATGTTCCTGCTCCTGCTGCTGAGCCTACTCCTGTTCCTGCTCCTGCTGCTGTTGCTCCTGTTCCTACCCCAGAACCTTCTCCTGCTCCTGCCCCTGTTGCTGATGTTCCTGTTGCTGAGCCTGCTCCTGATGTTGTTGTTGCTCCTGATGTTGTTGTTGCTCCTGATGTTGTTGTTGCTCCTGCTCCTGCTCCCAAGATAAATATTCTTGCTCCTACTAAAAATAAAAAGATAACATTTAAAACAAAGTCAGATATTTTAAAGAACAAGAAAATTACTTTCAAACCCAAGGACAAAATGCCTTCACCTTTTTAATTAATAAACTTTTAATTTTTTTAATTCATCATCTGATAATATTTCTACGATGTCTGCTCGCTTACCACTAAAAACAATACCATTCTTTGTGTCTATCATATATTCTTTTCCTCCTATGTTATACAGTTGGGTTTCAATATATTTTTTGTCATTAAAATCTTTTTCTTTGCTTTCTTTTTTATTATTATTTTTAATTTTATTCAAAGTTTCAATTATAATACTATTTTCTGTAATACTTTGAAGTTTTTCGAAAAAAAGTTCTTTAAAATTTTCAAAATCTTTTTTTACTAAATAATCAATGTTTGTCTCCATTACTTAATTAAATGTTTTAATCAGTTTTAAATATTTAGTAATATTATAATGAGTAGCAGTTATACATCTGTGGCGTGTGCAGTACAACAAGATAGCTCAAATATTAATGGGTTACCTGGTGATAACGAGTTCTTTGCTCTCCGAGAAAGAGACAATGCAGAAATATTGCGTCGTGTATTTGTAGTTGCTAATCCAGAAGTATACAACATTGGACGACCTCAAAACACGCAGTTGGTACACAAAAACGATATTAATGGTCGTCTTTTAAAGTATCCAGGTATTGATACTCGGTCTCGAAACTACTGGTCTCAATATTTGAACCGTAGAAATAACGATGGTCTCCCAACTAATTTTGATATTGGATACTCTAAGAAAGTTGAAAACTCAAATGAAAATGACTTTATGCCTCATGTTGCAGGTATAAATAAAAATGTACGCAATGAAAACTCTCTTAAAGGTCTTGGACGCTTGAACAAACTTGATGCAACTCGTAGACCAGAACTTGTAGGTCTTGAAAAAGTAATGGGCTCTATGGATATGTATGATACTTATTTTAGTGTGAGTAATAACCTTGATAGCGCTGGACTGTTCTTTGGTAACTCAACAAGAGCTGCAAACAGTACATTATAAATTTTATTTCTATAAATTTTTGAAAATTTATAAAACAGTTAAAAACGTATGTTATACAATAATAAGTATGAAAATTTACAGCAACAACAAAGCATTTGATGACATTGTCAATGGTATTGTAGACTATGTAAAAGATAATGGTATACAATGCATTATTGTAAAGGATATAATAAAAGACGACGAAGACTTATATGTAATATTTGGTTTAAACAATTTTACAGAGCATTCCTGTTTACCAAAGAACTACATTGCTGTACAGCTCGAACAATCCGGTGTACCCAATACAAACTGGTTCACTCCTCTTTATTTTAAGCTGTTAAATGGATCCATTGAAGTATGGGACTATTCTATTCGTAATGTGAAAAACTTGAAAAAGCACATAAATGTACCTCACGTGTATGTTCCTCTTCTTTATATGAAGCACCTTACGTACAAAGAAAGGCTTGTTACAAAGAAAGATATTGACATCTTGTTTATGGGTGCTATGAACAAACGTCGCGAAGACCTTTTAAATAAGCTTCGTGAAAATGGTTTAAACGTCTATGTAGCAGATACTTACAATTTATGGGACGAAGAAAGAAACAAAGTGGTAAAGCGTAGCAAAATATTATTGAACATACATTATTACGAAAGTGCTATTTTGGAAACGGCACGCTTGAGTTATGCTCTTTCTTTGGGTGAATGTTTTGTTATATCTGAACCAAGTACAGACAAACTACTTGATAGAGAATATTCCAAATTTGTTAATTTCGGTTCAAATGTTGAAGAAATTGTCAAAAAGTGCAAAAAAATATTGGAATTGAGCGAAGAAATGTTTAAAATGAGAATAAATACAAATTTTGCAAAATATAAAATAAATAATTTCAAAATTAATCTTGATATTTTATCAAAATATTCCAAAAATGTAGATAATAAGTCGAATGTTTCTTCCTTTTTGGTCCCGCATATGGACTCTGAAGGTAAGATATCGTTACCTAAGTTGAGCTACGAAGACTTACCATACGTATCTATTGTAACCATTACGAAAAATCGTAGGTCTATCTTTGAATTACCTATTCGAAACTTTTATGAGTTCGAATATCCAAAAGACAAACTTGAATGGGTTATTATTGACGATGGTGACGATAACTTAAAGAGTGTTTTACCTGTTGACAAGCGTATAAAATATGTACGTTACACCGAAATAAGTTCTCTTTGTCAAAAGCGTGATATTGGAGTCCAACAAGCATCGTATGACATAGTAGCTTTTATGGATGATGACGATTACTATTTTCCGTGTTCAATTTACTCTCGGGTTGCATTGATGAAGCATTACCGTAGAGACTGTATTGGCTCTACTCAGCTTGGAATTTATGATATCGTTGACGATAGCAGCTTTTTAAACGTATCTAATACTATTTCTGAAGCATCTATGGCGTTTACAAAGAATTTTTGGAAACAGCGTCAGTTTGGAAAAAAGGACCATAACTATGGAGAAGCGTATGTATTCATCAATGGTCGTGAAAAAGAAGTAATAAATATGCCTTACTTTTTCAACTTGATAGCAATAACCCACAATGGTAATATTACCAAGGACTTACGGAAAAACAAGTTCCAAAGCGATAAAATGGATAACTTTTTCAACTTATGGAACACTCAAACCCAGTTGTTCTTTTTGGGTTTGATAAAAAAGAATGACTTACTTCAGTGATTTTTTATTTTCTTCGATGAAAGCGTCGATTGTTCCGTCGTCTACTTTTTCTCTTATTTTTTGTAGCTCTTCTTTGTACAGTGAAATAGGCATTCGTCGCAACCCATAGATACCAATACACCCCTTGGGTGTTACTTTGAACGTTATTTCTTTTGCTTCGAGCATTGTTTCTGCTTCTTCTGGTGTTATCTCATTGTTTGCAAGCTTTTTGAGTATGTCTTTTTTGCTCATTTCTTTTTTTTTAATTTTTATTTTTAAATGCTTTATAAAAATAAGTTTATTAAACTAAATGCGTAGTTATGCAGATGCATGTAAGTTGCTTGACATAAGCGATGATTCAGAAAAGGACACTATAAAAAAGGCTTATCATAAGCTTGCGCTCAAGCATCATCCTGATAAAGGTGGAGACGCAGAAGCATTCCGTAAAGTCTCTGAAGCGTACCGATTTCTTATGGAGTACGGAGATGGAACTGTGGAAAGAAACTTGGAAGACTTGGAAGACTGGGAAAACTTTGACCCTATGGTATTCTTTAAAGAACAGTTTAGTCAAAACGATATGTTTGTTATGGTACAGGATTACGGTTTATTTGAAAATATATTAGAAAGTACCGATATGTTTGGAACATTGTTTTCAAACATTGGAGGCATTATGATGGACCAAGACAAGATTTTTAACCTTGCAAATACGCTTATTGGAGATGAAGGTAATGTGATTTTCAATACACTACAGTCTACACACGCTTTTGCAAAAGACCTTGGTTCAAAAATAAAAGACGTTTCTGTAAACGTTAATGCCAAGCTAAGGGATGTTTATAGTGGACGAGTAGTGCGTGTAAGCGTTAAGTCTCGGCGGTTTGAAGGCGAAGATGTTGTTGAAAAACGCAAAAAAGTTCCTATTTCATTACGGTACCAGAAGTTCAAGCTTCCAAACGAAGGACATCAAATGGCTCCTGGAAGTAAGGTCTATGGAGATGCAGTATTCGATGTGCGTATCAAGGACTATTTAGAAACGGTTGTACGCTTTAACCAAGACGATATTTTCGTGGAAGCTGCTGTTGGAAGATACCAAGAAGAACTCTTTTTGGATTGGGCAGACTTGATAATTGACCTCACATTGTGGAAGCAAAATATGTCAAAGATTGTAATGCTTACAAGCTTTGGTTTTTATAAAAATCAGCAAGACGAAAGAGGCATTATGTATATACATATATTCTACGATGAAACTATTGATGTTCCCAAGTTAAAGGACCGGGAAGACCAGAAAGACCGGGAAGACCAGAAAGACCGGGAAGACCAGAAAGACCAGAAAGACCGGGAAGAAGATGTAGTAGAAATTAAAAAAGAATACTCTTTGATACCATTTAAAAATCTTTTGTTATAATAAATGGGGATCGTTTCTTCTTCAACCTGTGACAATGAACAAAAAAAATATCCACTAATAGGAGAAGCAGATATGTCAAAAATAAAAAATGGTTCATTTGAACAGATTATGAACACTTATGTTCCTTCGGTAAACCATCTTGGTGGAATGCCAAATGACATATCCCAAGAGCTTTCAATCTTTGTAAATAACACCTGCTCGATAGATGCAGTTAAAAATTTAAAAGATGGAAGCAATACTTGCTTTACAAAAAGCCAGCTATTACACATTGTCAAAGAATACAACAAAAAATATCCAAACGATAAAATAGTAGGCTATTCAAACGCTACAAAAAATCAGCTATGGAATGCATTGAACGACAGACTAAATAATCAATGCAGTGTCGAATGGTGTTGGCTTGACCAGAACTTTTTAAATAACAACCCTTCAAAGCATAGTCTTGAAGCACAGTTCAAGCCTCGAGGCCCAGACGGTGCAAATGACTGGCTTTCAACTACTAATATAAGTAATGCTATGCGTATGTATGAAAAGCTTTATCGAGGTACTTTCAAATTCTTCGGACCAGTTCCCATAGACTTTGATGTATTTGTCACGGAAATACAAAATATTGACATTATTAGGCTTTATAATAAGGGTGTCCGTAAGATTGGATTTGTGTTCAACCTGGACCCTCGTCACAAAAGTGGTTCTCATTGGGTAGCAATGTATGTTGACCTTGAAAAAGGAGGAGTTTATTACTTTGACTCGTATGCTACGTCTATGGGTTATCCTCCGGATGAAATAGTTGCTCTTAAAGACCGTCTTATGAGCCAAATTACTGAATTATTTAAACTTTATGGTATTCGTCGCAAACCAGTTTATGCGTACAATAAAACGCGTTTCCAACGTCGTAACAGCGAATGTGGTGTCTATTCGATGTATTTTATATTGCAGATGGCTCGAGGACGTAGTTTCGTTGACGTTACCAAAACAATAATGATTGACGAAGAAATACAGCAGTTCCGAAACGTTTATTTCAGGCCTAAGTACAAATGAGGAGGAAGCGCATAAGTATCGCTTATATCAAGACTGTATTGTGACTTTTTTATTTCATTTATATTTTTTGGTTTTATACTCATAAGTAAGTGTATGTTTTTATTTTCATAATACGGAATAAACCTTATTTCCTGCTCACATTCAAACAATGGGACATCAAAATTAGCAACGTTTCTACCTGTATGGTAAAGGCCGTAGTCTCTTATTTGTATGTAGTCTATGTGGTTGTTTGCATAGAGGTTTGAAATAGTATTTTTTGATACGTCTATGGTAGTCAATGGGGATGTTGGGTTGAATTCTTCAACACTTACAGGTTTTTGCGTAATAAATTTTAGCTCTTCCATTTTATGTTTTTGTTGTTCTCTGTTTAGTATGTCTTCCAAGTAAAATGAAGCAGCAGTTGTAAGACACGAATGCATTTGCATTTTCCATTTATCTTGACAATGCTTCATAAAGAACGTTGTGTTTTTTAATAATGATACGTTACTATTTACTGATATACAATACTTTATAGATTTGTCAACATTGTTTTTGCTGGTACATACCAAATTGTCTTTAAACATTGGGATTATAACGTTCAGAAAAGGTATTCCGTTATTAGAGTATATATTGGAGCATACATTCCTTATGTACCCGCTGTAATAGTGTGTTGGTATTGTCATTATATTTTATTTATTTTTTATTTTTAAAAATAATTTATTTGTTAATTTTATAATGGAATTTTTGAATTTTGTGAACGCTATTCCTGCTGGATACCAATACGCCTTTGCCACCGTCATTAGTGGTGTTGGTTTTGCTACTATTTTCCCCGTATTGCCTGAAGTGCTTTCACGTTTATTTGAAAACATCTTCGTGCGCTTCTTCGTAACTATTATGCTGTTGTGGCAAGCTGGACGAACTATGGAAGAAGCCGTTATTTCATCTGTCATTGTTTGGGCTGTTGTTATGGTGCTTAATAATATGGAATCAAAATCTATGTAATTTTTAAAATTGATTAAGAATAATATAAAGTATTATTTTAAATAAGCTTAATGGGTTCGGGGAACGAACAAGAATATACTGTATATAAGAGCAGAAAAAGAAGAACAAAACGTAAAGTATCACCATCGGTTGTTGATACCCTAACCGTTGAAACTCTTTCTCCTACGTGTAAATCAGACGAAGATAAAGATAATACACCTAAAGCTATTTCAAATATTATTCGTATGCGTTGGCATAACGATATGATAAGTGTACATAATAAGCGCGTTAAAATGGGAATTATCCAACCTGGTCCTTACACTAATATTCAACGGTCTTCTTCTGGTCCTCTTGGTCCTGCTGGTCATCTTGGTCCTAACGGTCTTGCTGGTCTTGCTGGTCCTGCTGGTCCTGCTGGTCATCTTGGTCCTAACGGTCTTGCTGGTCCTGCTGGTCATCTTTATCCCCCAGGATTGTGTTCTTTCTCTGAGCCTTCTTCTCCTATCAAATTTTTTGAAAACTCTACAAGTGCACGACTATTTCAAATAGCACAACAATATCCTCCAGAGTATATTCCAGTTCCGGTTATGCGACCATATATGATTCCACTTTATCCCGACAAAGAATTTTATGATGGACACGGTTTTATACCGTCTGAATTTTTGTCTCAATAATAAGCCGTTTTAATTTTTTCATTTTCTTTTCGTAATGAGGACCGTATGTATCTGATAATAAAACGGGTATATCATTACGAACATATGTACAAGTACCTTCCTTGTTCCATTGTACCTGTATGGTTTTGATTTCAACACCGTTTTTCCAAGCTTTGTACACTGCTTCGCGGTAAATAGGATCTATATAGGAAGTCTGGAAAACGTTAGTGTCACTACGTTGTATTATAAAACACAACATGGCTTTTATTTTAGTAGTTTTTGCCAGTATTTCTAGCTCTTCTATGTGCTTGAGTGCACGAGGACTTATGACATCTTTTGCTTTTTTCGAAAACCATCTGGAAAATATGCTATTTTTTCTTTAAATTTTGCATTATTTATCTCTTTTGTGTAATTTTTTCTTTCTTTTTTATCTATATCTACATAATCTGCCTGTGGAACATTTTTGATTTCGAGTACGAATTCTTTTTCGTTTTTGTCAATGCCAGCATAGTCGAACCGAGAGTTCATATACGTCTTTTGGCTTGTAAAGCTTTGGACATTGAGGTTCTGGAAGAGGTTTTTTTCTAGACATTTTGCAGCAATGTCTTCTGCAAGCTTAGGGTTGATGCCGACGACTATGGAGCCTTTGTCGTCAGAGAAAATACTCAATTCGGCTCGGTATTCACTAATACACTTTTTTGACTTTATGGGAGTAGTGATAACGGTTGACCCTGCATCTGCCATACCACAGCAACCAAGCGATGGTGTAGTCCTTGTTTGTCAGTGTTATATCTGCAACATAGGGTGTTTTTGATATTGACGAAGGACGTTTGATTATAAAGGCTTTCTGTATGTTTTGTAATTGTAAAAGGTGCATTTACAAAGTAATTAAAATAAATCATTTTTTAGAAATCGAATGTGAGGTCAAACTCTTCGTTGTTGCAATATGCTTCTTCCTCTATGACATTGACAAACTCAACATATGATGGTTCTTCTTCCTCTTCTTCGTAGTCGTTGTTGAGTATCATATTTTCGTCCAATACAAGACCGAAGTCATTGGTACCTGCCTTGAGATATTGGCCAAACATAATGTTAGCGCTTACACCGTTCATATTATCATCTTCGTGAAACACTGCAGCACGTGTTAGCTCTGTGGTGGTTTCTTCAAATGATGCTCTTGCAAGAGGACCACTGTCTGTCTTTTTAACACCATGGATAGAAACAGACACGGTAAACCCTTGGTATGTCATTGCATCACACAATAATTCAAGATGACGCATATTAATGGTTGTTTCTGCAGCTTCCAATACATCATTGAATTCCTTGAGGAGCATATATCGTGTAGCTTCAATACCGAAAATTTCATAGATTTCGTCAATGCGATTAGACACCGTTTCGTACTGGTCTATGTCGTGAATTGCGAGAACATCTATTAAGTTTGAACCGTCTGTGTTTATGAACTCTGGAGTTTCTTTGTTTGGAATGGCTCTTTTTATGTTGTCAATACCTCGTATGACAGTGTCTTTGAGCATCTTTATCGTCTTACGAGTATTGTTTGTGTGAGTTCTGACACGAAGCACAACCTTTTCTGCGTTGTCATTGGATATTATAACCTGCATTTCAGGATATTGCTCTTCAATAGCTTGCTTGATTTCACTTGTTTTGAAATCGCGTGCATACAGTTCATTATTGCTTATTACCATACGCAGTACGAATTCCCCTTTGGATTGCTCGTATTCTGAGCCCGTTATTAATGCGTGATATTTGTAGAATTCATCAATCATTTGTTTGTCTTCTTGTACTGTAGTTGTTTTGTCTTCAGGGTCATACAATGCTTCAATATCATATTCTTCATTGATAATGCTTTTAAGACGTGTTTCGCTGGTTTGTGCTGCAATCTTGTTTGCTGTATAGAGCTTGCTTATTTGGTCGTCTTTGTATGTTTCTCGTAATTCTTTGCTCATAACAATGGTGACAGATGGAGTAGCAATGGACTTGGAGTTTTCGAGTAATTCTTTGATACGAGGTACACCACGAGATACATTTGCGCCAGAAGAAAGACCAGTGTTATGGAAAGAGTCAAGCGTTAGCTGTGTGCAAGGTTCACCGATGGATTGAGCTGCAACAGTACCTACCATTTCACCTGGATTAATAACAGCGTCAACAAACATATATTTGATTTTTTCAAGTAGGTACTCGAATGCTTCTGGGTTAAATTTCCGTTTCAATAGTTCCTTTGTACATAGACGCTCACGAGTAATATTTTGGAAACCACGTTGTGCAATATTATGAATTTCCATGCTGTCGTCAACTATCAAATAATCGAATAGATTGTTTACCTTGGTTATGATATCCACTGGACTAATAGTAGCCTTTTCCATTTCTTTTAATCCAAACTTGTAGTAAACATCGTCTATAATACGGTTGTAGTTCACTGGGCTTTCAACTCCTTTTTTGAAATTATTTGAAGCAAATGTTTTGTCTTCTTTTAGCTGAGTGTATTCCTGAGCTATGACCTCTTTGTAGTTTGGAAGACTTATTACCGAGTTGTATGTATCTTGGTCTAATAATGTTTCCATTTCCTCTTCTGATAGCTTGTACATTCTTTCAAAACTTTCTTGGTTTGTGTTGATGTGCCTTGGTTTTACGCGTTCAACCTTCGATGCATCAAATCCATCGTTTCCGTAAAGAGGCTGGATAACAATGTTGTGTGCATTTCGTACTGTACCGTCATAGAATACTTTGAGGTCTTCCATTACTTTCACAAGCTTACGTTGGATATAACCTGTTGTAGCCGTCTTAATAGAGGTAGAAATAACACCAAGACGACCTTCCATAGCGTGGTACAAGTACTCGACTGGGTCCAAACCGGAGTAATAGGAATTCTTGATGAAGCCTCTTGCACTCGGTAACACCGTGTCTCGGGAATAAAACGGCAATGGTCTATGGTCCATAGTGTCTTGGATTCTTAGACCATCAACACTTTGTTGTCCAAGCATTGAAATTACAGACACGCTATTAGCTTTGGAACCTTTTGAACCTGATGTAATCATACTGTTCATACGGTTATCAATGTCGATGAATTTGTCTGTGATTTTTTCGACTTTCATACGAATACCTCGGAGAGTTTTACTGATGTCTGCCTCGAATTGGTCTCTTGGTGTTGCTTCAGTAAGAGTAACAATTTCTCCGTCATAGAGCTTTTCAATGAGCTCTTCGCTCTTTGTGAAACCTTCTTCTATCAATGTATTGATATTTGATATGGATTCTTGGTCATAGATACGCATATCTTTGAGACCAACACTGAAACCTTCATGCAGCAGCCAGTTTGTTGCTACTTTGTTCATAAGGTCAATGTAATCTTTGGTAGCTAAGTGTCCACAGTCTTTCCAAGAGCTATGTATCAAACCACCGTTAGCTGATTTACCCAACATTTTTTTATCAAAAATACCTTGAACATAGGTACCGTTTTCAATTTTGATACTGTTCTTGTTGTATAGATTTTTGACTTCTGTTATTAGTGCTTCTTCGGAATAATCTTGGTATTGTTCTGGTGTCTTGCTTATGCCAAATACTCTGTGAAGACGCTTTAAATCGGCGAGGTATTGTTCTTTGGTAGTGCTTGCAGTGCTTTCAGGTTTTGTTGAAAGTGTCATCTGAGGCAATACTGGCGTAATAAAATCGTGCGTACTTACATTATTTATTTGTTTGACTGTACCGCTTACATAGGAGTTAGTCCACAGACCTTTTATGTCCATAAAAACACTCAATGGTATTTTACTGTCTTTCTTTGTTATCAAGTACCATGCAAGAAGACTGTCTTGGATTAAACCAATGACTGGCTTGCTTGCTTGTGGGCTCACAATCTGGCTGGAAACAATGGTAATATGTTCGAGTTCGTATTTGCAAGCTTCGGAAATAGGTACGTGCATATTCATTTCATCTCCATCGAAATCAGCTGCATAAGGAGACGTACAAGAACCATTCAAACGGAATGACTTTCCTTCGAGTATAACTGCTTTGTGTGCCATCATACCCATTTTATGGAGCGTAGGTTGCCTGTTGAAAAACACAATGTCGTTGTCTTGCAAGTTACGCCATACCGTGTCTCCGATTTCAATAGTTACGTTGGTTTGGTTGTTGATATTTTTCAAGAATTCCACATTGATTGTCCGTGCTTTAAGAGAACTCTTTTCTCCAAGCTTGTTTTTGACAATCCATTTGACTTTACCCTTTTGTAAGAGCATATTCAAATATCCAATATTGTACTTTGATGCAGTTTCTGGGTATGCAAGATTTTCTGCAATTTCAGCTGGAACACCGAGCTCATTGATACTTAGATTAGGGTCACCTGTAATCACTGTTCTTGCAGAATGGTCAACACGCTTACCCATAATGTTTTGTCGAACGTGACCTGCCTTATGGCTTATGCGTGCTCGTATTGTTTTTAAGTGTCTTCCACTTCTGCTTTTCGAGGTAGGAATGCCTCCAGATAGCGTATTACCTGCTCTTTCATCGTTGTCAATGTACGTTGAAATATGGTATGTAAGGCAGTTCCACCACTCGTTAATACGAGCTGTTATGTCTCCTTTTTCTCCTATTTCCTTTTTGTCATTGCCCATCAAGCGTCGAAGCTCTTCGCAAGACTTGATAATGTCGTTGAGCTTGATGGTAAGGTCGTCGTCGTCAGACTTACCTGTTGTTTCGTCTTTAATGGAAGGACGCATTGAAAGAGGAGGTACTGGGAAAATAGTCCATACCATCCAGTCTGGTCTGGAATATTTATGGTCATAACCCATTAGGTCGCAGTCTTCATCACTTATGAGTTTGAATATTTTAAGCACGTTTTCAGCGTTTATAATGACCTTGTCTTTGAGTGATGGAAACTTAGCTCCAATACCAGATACCATATTTTTGATGGATGAAACTTTTATTGGTTGAACTGCACCACACATATTGCAAATTGTTACCTTTAATGCTAACTCTTCGACGTACAAACTTCGAACTTTTCCTTTTCGTCTTTCTATCTCAGCCAATATTGCTTTGTCATTTTTGTTTACACGCAATGCAGAGCATCTGAAACATACCAGATTAAGTGACTTGATAACAAACGGTAAAAAATGTGAAGGAATGACTGGCTTAGGCAGTACAATGTGACCAAAATGTCCTGGGTCATACTTGACAGACAACTTTGAAACAGGGTTTAAAATATTCCTATCATTAGTTCCCATCCTGGGGTCATGCAGCGTATTGTACTTGTTGTTTGACATTACATCGTCGTGTGACCTATAAGATTTGGTAACCTCACACACAGACTGTTTTAAAATCCTTTCCGGACTTAATAAGCCAAACTGAATCTTTTGAACACGACCAACGTCTTCAGAATATATTATTTCGCGCGAAAGAGACATAGCTTATAATCATAGTATCTTTTTTTTGTAAATCAGTTTTTGTAAAATATTACCAATGAAATGTTGCTGTTTAATATTTTTTTCTCTAAAACAAGTTTTCCCTTTTCTTCCATAGAAGGAAGTTTACTGCATATTATACTGTTGCTTTTTGCTTCAGATACAGTTACCTGCGAGCATTTCCAACATTTTAATTTTGATTCCTTTGAGGTTGTTATTACATTTATGATGTCGCCGCTTTTTAATGCATTGGGTCCTGTTGTTAGTACTTGATTTAGCTCGTTATTTTCGAGCTTGATTACCTTCTTAGCGTTTAGCTTCTTTAAATTCAGCTTGTTTCCGTTGTAGTCATAGAAGCTTACAAAAAGATGATTTGTTTTAATTGGATTTTTTAGCTCTATTTTACAGTCTTCTTGTTCGTAGAGATACATACTCTTATTACATACTGTTGATGTTTGCTGAACCATACGTCCTATAACTTTTTTGTCTTCAATGGAACATACTTTATCTTCGTCTTGAAAGTTTTCAATGTCGACATAAATATAAGGCTCGCTTACAACGTTGTCACATAACTCAATCATAAATTTCTTTAGTAACAAGGCGCTTATGACTGTTTCTTTTTGAAGTTTCAAACAATAGCTGTTGTCTTTCACATCGATAAGGTCTTTTCTAAAATCAAGCGTAATTACGAGTTGTTTTTGTTGCTGGACTTGCTGGACTTGCTGGACAGGTTGGACCTGCTGGACTTGCTGGGGAGACTGAACAGGCTGGACAGAGTTTACTTGCTGTTGAGCTTGTTGAGCTAGTTTGTTAAACTCATATTCACGCTCTTCTGCAGCACGCTGTGTTAACTTTTTATAGTCCA